>Ga0082212_10001334_pt1 | contig 36385 bp, 33 predicted proteins | sample TergutNt197P3_FD_71548 | JGI IMG/M metagenome (GOLD analysis project Ga0082212, IMG submission 71548) | Neocapritermes taracua P3 segment gut microbial communities from Petit-Saut dam, French Guiana - Nt197 P3 | ecosystem: Host-associated > Arthropoda: Insects > Digestive system > Gut ...
CAAAAGGTGTCAAGGTCACTGTTGATGGGGCCGAGGCCTTTGTTGAAGGCTCCAAGGGAAAGATTGTTTGCCCAATCCCAAATGGAGTTAGCCTTGATATTCAGGCTGATTCAATTTCTCTGACGCGTATTAACGAAGAGCCACAAAACCGTGCTTACCACGGATTGACCAGGGCGCTTCTCCAAAATGCTGTAACAGGTGTCACCGAGGGCTGGAAGAAGGAACTCGACATCGTTGGCGTTGGCTACAAGGCAGCGATGGAAGAGGCTGTGTTGCGTCTGGATATTGGGTACAGCCATCCAATTATGTTCAACCCACCAAAGGGCATTCAGGTTGCGGTCGAAAGGAACACACATATAACAATTACGGGAATTGACAGACAGCTTGTCGGTCAGGTGGCGGCTGATATTCGCCAATTCCGTAAGCCGGAACCATACAAAGGCAAGGGCATCAAATACACTAACGAAATTGTTCGGCGAAAAGCCGGCAAGACCGGCAAGTAAGGGGTAAGCATGGCCAGAGATATTAAACTTCGCCGCCAAAAAACAAAAGATCGCATCCGCGGTCGCCTTTCAGGCACGCCTGAGAGGCCGCGACTTACGGTATATAAGAGCCTTAAGTGGATTTATGCGCAAGCCGTTGACGATACCCACGGCACCACTGTTGCCGCCGCTTCGAGTCTGGAGGGTGAACTTCGGGCAAAACACAAAAACGGAGCAAACGTAGAAGCTGCGAAAGCCGTTGGAGCGCAAATAGCGAGCCGTCTAAAAGAAAAGGGTATTACTGCGGTGGTCTTTGACCGTAATGGCAACCTATACCATGGCCGAATAAAAGCTTTGGCCGATAGTGCCCGTGAAACTGGGCTTAAGTTCTGAGGTAAGTTAAATGGCAAACGTAAATACAGAAAATAAACACTCTCAGGCTGATGCCGAAAAAACGCAGAGTGAGTTCAAAGACCAGGTCATCTACGTTGGCCGAGTAACTAAAGTGGTAAAGGGTGGAAAAAATTTCTCCTTCAGTGCTTTGGTTGTTGTAGGTGATGGCAGAGGCAAAGTAGGGTTCGGGCTTGGCAAGGCACTTGAAGTCCCTTCAGCTATCAAAAAGGGGATTGAAAGCGCAAAACGCAATATGATTAAAGTTCCTGTTACTCCGAATGGAACACTGCCTCATCAGATAACTGGCCGCTTTGGATCAGGTTCTGTTTTGATGAAACCTGCGCCTGAAGGGACGGGCGTTATAGCGGGTGCTGCAGTGCGTGCCATTATGGAAGCTGTAGGCGTAACAAATGTCCTAACTAAAAACCTTGGTTCCTCCAACCCACATAATGTTGTTCGAGCAACGTTTGAAGGTTTCAGGAACCTGATGGATCCGTACTCAGTTCTTATCAACCGTGGATTGGATCAAGCGGAGGCCTAAATGTCGCAGTTAATCGGGAAAAAGGTCATCTTAACGTTAAAACGTTCTACAATATCTACGGTTCCCAAACATCGGGCTTTTGTACAAACACTAGGCCTAAAAAAAGTAGGCGATTCCAAAGAGTGCGAATATACACCGAATGTGCATGGCATGGTCAAGCTCATTCCATACCTAATCGAAGTTACGGTCAAGGGATAGCACTATGAAATTAAACGAATTAAAGCCCGCCGAAGGGGCCGTCAAAAACCGCAAGCGCGTGGGCAGGGGGCCAGGGTCTGGGTTGGGTAAAACAGCCGGACGTGGTGAAAATGGTCAAAAGTCTCGGCGCGGATATAGCAAGCAGAGAGGCTTTGAAGGTGGCCAGATGCCTCTCCACCGGAGGTTGCCAAAGCGCGGCTTCACAAATATTTTTGGACTAGTTACTAAAGAGATAGCGTTGTCAACTATTTCTGCCTATTACAAGGATGGTGAAATCGTTAGCCTCGATACACTAAGGGAAAAAAAACTTGTCAACTCAAAAACAGATCGCGTTGTTGTGCTCGCATCTGGAGAGCTGTCATGCAAAGTCACAGTGGATGTTGACCGCATTACAAAAGGTGCAAAAGAGGCAATTTTGGCCAAAGGTGGCACCGTCAAGGAACCTGCCAATACGAATGCCAAATCCTAAGGCGGTTCTGAATGGATTATATCCGGCAAATCTTCACCAACCCTGAACTCCGCAAGCGTTTAATTTTCACGCTTGTTATGCTTGCGATTTTCCGCCTTGGTGTACATGTATCTGTGCCAGGTGTCAATGTAGATGCCCTACAGGAGGCTCTACATAGAAAAGCTGGGGATCTCACGGGTATTATTGATTTGTTTTCTGGTGGAGGATTCAAAAAGTTCTCCATTTTTGCTCTCGGCATAACTCCTTACATAACTGCAAGTATCGTATTACAGTTGATGGGAGCGGTGATACCCCAGCTTGAGCAACTCCAAAAAAAAGAGGGCGAAGCCGGAAGACGTAAAATTAATCAGTGGACCAGATACTTAACCGTTGGCCTTTCCTTTATTCAGGGTCTGGGAATCGCAACTTTGGCGCAGAGTTTTGGTGAGGAAGTTGTTCCCAATGCTGACATGAGTTTCAAGCTGATGTGTGCATTCACATTGTCCACTGGCACTGTATTCATTATGTGGATCGGTGAGCAAATCACCGAGCGGGGGATAGGAAACGGTATCTCCCTGATGATTTTTGCTGGAATTGTTTCTGGTTTGCCAAGGGGTGTCCACACAATTGCTAGCCAGTTTTTAGACTCGATTAGTAATCCCGGAGATACTCCCCCAGGTGTCTATCTATTGCTAATTGCGGTGATGATTGCAGTATTGCTTGCCGTAGTTATGATGGAAAACTCCTATAGGCGTATTCCAATTCACTACGCACGGCGTGTCGATTCATCCCGCATGGCGAGTCAGCGCAGTTCTTATCTTCCGCTTAAGGTTAATACCGGCGGTGTCATGCCGGTTATTTTTGCAAGCTCAGTAATATACTTTCCTGCGACCATTGCACAATTTGCTGGCTGGGTATGGCTTCAAAAGGCAGCGGGTTATATCAATTTCAACACTCATTTTTGGATTTATACACCAGTGTTTGTGGGCGTGGTCGTATTTTTTGCGTTTTTCTATACAAGTATTGTGTTTAATCCAGACGAAACTGCTGAAAACATGAAACGTAGCGGTGGGTACATACCTGGCATAAGACCGGGCAAAGAAACCAGTATTTATATGGATGGCATCCTGTCCAAGTTGACATTTGTTGGTGCTATGTACTTAGCTGTGGTTTCTATTGTGCCTTTGATTCTGATGAAAGATGTTCCAGGCATGTCCAATATTTATTATGGAGGCACCTCGCTACTGATTGTTGTTGGGGTTGCAATGGATACTGTTGCCCAATTTAACAGTTATCAGGCAATGCGCCGCTATGATGGATTTCTCGAAAAGGGAAGAATTCGTGGCAATAAAGGTGGCAAAGGGCCTGTGGTCAGGGTGAATTGATGAGGTTACATCTCATTTTTGGTGCTCCAGGTTCTGGAAAAGGGTCTCTCGCAAAACTTGTACACGAAAAATTTGCTTTGACCCATCTTTCTACAGGTGATATTCTGAGGGACTCTGTTTCCAAGGGAACAGAGGTTGGCCTTCGGGTCAAGGCCAGTATGGCCAACGGCACACTAGTGGACGATGATACTGTCAATGGGATTGTCTTTGCGCGGCTGCAAGATGAAACCGAGGACGTATTATTTGATGGTTATCCGCGAACTCTCAATCAGGCGATTGCTCTCGACGACTTCCTCTCGGAAAGGGAACTCGACTTTGGGTTGGTGGTATACATTGATGTCCCGGTGTCTGTGTTAGAAAGCCGGATTGTTGGTCGCCGTGTATGTAGCAACAGCTCGTGTGGGGCGATTTACCATGTAATCCGTAAAAAACCTTTAGTTGATGGCGTTTGTGATAGCTGCAAGAGTCTACTTGTCCAGCGTCCGGACGATACATCCCTGGCATTTCATGCTCGTATGGATGAATTTAATGCTTCTTATGGGCCGATGCTGGAACACTATAGGGGAAAGTCCAACTTTCGGCAGGTTGATGGTATTGCATTACCGGATGAAGTTTTTAGTGCCGTTTCCATGCTTTATGAGGAGTACGTTTGAGCAAAGAAGAAGCCATTGAGCTGGAAGCCACAGTGGTAGAATCATTGCCCAATGCGGTCTTCCGCGTAGAGCTGGAAAATAAACACCAAATTCTTGCTCACATCAGCGGAAAGATGCGTAAGAATTTCATCCGAATCCTCCCTGGTGACAGAGTTCTTGTGGAGGTGACCCCATACGACCTGACACGCGGGCGGATTATCTATCGTTTCAAGTAAAGTTTCCGTTTTTCTGAGGTCACTCAAAATGAAATTAAGACCGTCCATAAAAAAAATGTGTGAACACTGCAAGATAGTCCGGCGTGAAGGCATTGCCCGAGTAATCTGCAAAAAGAATCCAAAACATAAACAACGTCAAGGTTAAGGAGAATGCATGGCTCGTATCGCAGGCATTGACCTGCCCGCTGCAAAGCGTATCGAAATTGCTCTCACGTACATTTTTGGCATTGGGCGCCCCAAAGCCCAAAGCATTCTTGAGAGAGCCAAGGTAGATTTTGGTACAAAAGTGAGGGATCTCACAGAGGATGAAGTGGGTCGTATTCGGCGTGTTATTACGTCTGAAGAAACTGTTGAAGGCGATCTTCGGAAAAACATCAGTCTTGATATTAAGCGATTGATGGATATTAGTTGCTACCGCGGTATTCGCCACCGTAAAGGATTGCCGGTTCGCGGACAGCGCACACACACGAACTCCCGCACTCGCAAGGGCAAGCGCCGTGCTATTGCCGGTAAAAAGAAATAGGTTGAGGTAGGTTATGGCAAAAACCCAGTCCAAGACCGCTGGAAAAAAAGTGGTCAAGAAAAGAGAAAAGAAGAATGTCCCGCATGGTATTGCACATGTACATGCTTCTTTTAACAACACAATTATTTCAATTTCTGACCCAATGGGTAATATGCTTAGTTGGGCATCAAGCGGCAACCAGAATTTTAGAGGCACTCGAAAAGGCACCCCGTATGCGGCTCAGATAGCTGCTGGTGTTGTAGCAGAGGCTGCAAAAGAACATGGTATCCGCTCTGTAGATATCAGAGTAAAGGGTCCTGGAGCCGGGCGTGAATCTGCGATTCGTGCAATCAACGCTTGTGGGATTCAAGTGACAAGTATTCGTGATGTTACCCCAATACCCCACAACGGATGCCGACCACCGAAACGGCGCCGCGTATAAGAGAGGAGGAAAAATATGGCCAGATATACTGAAGCTGCCTGCCGCCTCTGTCGGCGCGAGGGCATGAAATTGTATTTAAAGGGTGACAGATGTTTCAAAGAAAAATGTTCGTTTGAAACCCGAAAGGGAAAGATACCGGGCCAACATGGAGCAGGCAAGCTAAAAAAGCCGACTGGCTACGCCTTGCAGCTTCGCGAAAAGCAAAAGGTCAAGCGCATTTATGGAGTTCTCGAAAAACAGTTCCGTCTATATTTTGAAAGAGCAGAGAAAAAACGGGGTGTGACGGGACACAATTTACTCACGCTGCTTGAAAGCCGTCTCGACAACGTAGTTTACCGCCTGGGTTTTGCTGCAAGCCGACGCACAGCCCGCCAAATGGTCTTGCATGGCCACATACAGGTCAATGGCAAGAGGGTAGATATTCCATCTTTCATTACGAAGACAGGGCAGTGTATTGAACTAGTGATTGGTGCCCGTGAAATCGAGTCTGTAAAAACATCAGTGGAAACTGCAGTTGGTCGAGGGGTACCCAAGTGGCTTTCTTTTGATGCTTCTGCCTTTAGAGGCCAAATTGTTGCTGTTCCAATGCGAGAAGATATTACGCTCGATATCAACGAGCAGCTAATCGTCGAACTCTACAGCAAGTAAGGGGTTATAGATGCTCAATATCAGTGAATTCCAGCGTCCGCGTTTCGCGGAATTGACAGCTACTACCAAGACTGAGTCATTTGGGGAGCTTATTGCTTATCCATTTGAGAGAGGTTTTGCGACAACCGTGGGTCATGCGCTAAGACGCGTCTTGTTAAGCAGCATTAACGGTGCCGCAGTGACCAATGTGCGAATTAAAGGTGTACAGCATGAGTTTACTACTTTGCCGGGGGTGTGGGAGGACATCACTCACATCCTGCTAAACATAAAAGAAATACCCTTCAAGCTACACTCCAACTCACCTCAGATAGTCACCATCGCATGTAAGGGCGAGGGGGTGGTCACGTCAAAGGACATTCGATGCAATCAAAATATCGATGTCGTTAATCCTGACATCCACATTGCAACTCTTGGGGAAGACGGCGAATTGGAAATGGAAATTCAGGTCAGCCCGGGACGCGGCTTCGTTACTGCTGACCGTAACATGGATGAAAGACTTGCATCAGGGTTTATCCCGATGGATTCCAACCACAGTCCAATAACCAGGGTTAACTACAAGGTTGAGGCTGCACGTGTCGGGCAAAGTACTGAATTTGAAAAACTGATTTTGCAGGTTTGGACAAATGGCACGGTGGATCCACAGGATGCTGTGAGCGATGCATCGTTAGTTTTAAGAGAACACTTCCTTATTTTTGCCCGTCAGGATGAAGATTTGCTTGACTTGGAGGGAGGTTCGATGGCCTTCTCCAGCGAAAGCGTTAATGCACTGCTGGGCAAGTCGGTAGAAGAGCTGGAGTTATCTGTCAGGGCCAATAATTGCCTAAGAAATGCCAGCATTACATCAATTGGGGAATTAGTCCAGAGGACTGAAGCTGAATTGATGAAGACAAAGAATTTCGGTAAAAAGTCGCTCCAGGAAATTAAGGATGAACTCACACGGCTGGGGTTGTCTCTTGGAATGCGTCTGGATCAAGAATTTTGAGTTAACAAAACGGAGTAATAATGCGTCACAATGTCTCTGGTAAACGCTTTGGCCGCACAACTAATCAACGGAAAGCATTGATGAAAAACCTGGCGACAGCCTTGTTGCAGTGCGAGAGGATTCAAACCACATTGGTTAAGGCAAAAGAACTCCGCAAGTTTGTGGAGCCCTTTATTTCCCTTGCAAAATCTGATACGGTGGCCAACAGGCGACTAGCAATGGCAAGGCTAGGCAATAAGGCTGTCGTGGCAAAGATATTTGCTCCTGAATTTCGGAATCGCTTCAACGAACGCCCCGGCGGATATACCCGCATCCTAAAGACAGGACACAGACTTGGTGATGCCACTGACATGGCTCTAATAGAGTTGGTGGACTACGTTTTGCCGCCGCTCAGTGAAAATGCGCCCCAAGGGGGGGCTGAATAGCCATATCTTATGCTTGCCAGGTAAAGACACCGGGAGTCTAAACTAGCCCAGCCAGTTCTTTGCCCAGGATCGAGGTGTTGCCAGGCCGCTGTCGCGGTCTGGGCCTGTGCTGACATATACAATTTTAGTCTCGATTGCTTCTTCTAAGGTATGCAGATATTTTCGAGCTTGTGTTGGAAGGTCTTTCCAATTTTTAATTCCCCTGGTAGGAACTTTCCATCCGTCAACGTACTCAGTTATTGGCTCAATGTCCTCCCAACCGTATGTTGCACTTGGAAGGTGGGCTATGTGTTTGCCACTCTTGTCCTTGTAGCCTTTAACGATGCCAATGCTGTCCAGTCCGTCCAGGACATCAAGTTTCATGATTCCCAGTCCATCTACACCGTTGACGCTACATGAATGGCGAAGTACAACAGCATCGAACCATCCGCATCGCCTGGGGCGACCGGTTGTGGTGCCAAACTCATGTCCAACTTGACGGATATGTTCTCCCGTGGAATCTTTCAGTTCACTTGGGAATGGACCCACACCCACTCTGGTAGTATATGCTTTTGCAACGCCAAACACCTTGGTTAACACCTTCGGCGGAAGGCCCGTACCAGTAAATAAACCTCCAATACTACAATTGGAGCTTGTGACAAAAGGGTATGTCCCATGGTCGATGTCGAGCATTGTGGCTTGGGCACCTTCAAACAGGATTGATTCGCCCTTCCTCCAGGCATCAAGCAAGTGCCTTTGAGCATCACCTAAGCAGTCTTTTATTGGCTGGATGAGAGAATTCAAGTTTTGATGCACCTTCTCAGGGGGAGGCAGAGGCGTACTGCCGTCTATTATCCGGCTCACCTCCCTGTGTACGCTTGTTATGCGAATAATAGCATTTGGGCTATCGAAGTCCCCCAAACGCACTCCTAAGCGGGCAGCTTTCATTTCATAGGCTGGTCCTATCCCGCGTCCCGTAGTTCCAATGCGGTCTGAGCCGCTCTCACGCCAATTGTCGAGGGCAATATGGTATGGAAGGACAACGTGTGCATTTGATGACAACAAAAGTCTTTTTCCCACATCAATTCCCCGCTCACGTAAGCGTTCCAATTCCTGATGAAGGACTTCAATATTTAATACAACACCTGAACCAACGACCAGAAAGCATCCTGGGTTGAGTGCCCCACTTGGGATTTGGTGCAGAGCGATGGATTCTCCATTGACCACAACAGTATGTCCCGCATTATTGCCACCCTGAAACCTCACGACATGCTGGAAATTTGCGCTCAGCAAATCAACCAGTTTGCCCTTACCTTCATCTCCCCATTGCAATCCCAAAATAGCTATATTCTCTGCAGGTTTCCTCATTCAGTTACCCCCCATGGTTGCTTTGATAAATTGCCGACCTGCAATTGAGTCTGCCAAATGCCCAACCAAAACCACCTGACAATTGGTTAGGCTGAAATTGAAAAGCGTGGTGCTAATTATATTTGGGACAGTGAAGGAAAATGACGTTAGCCTGATATCATTCCTTCGGTTATTGTACAGGATGGAATTATTTAGAGGCAACAGTGTTCGAAAAATTTTCTGAAAAAGCCAGACGCGTGATGTTTTTTGCCCGTTATGAAGCCAGCCAGGTTGGGGCCAATAGCATACAGAGTGGACATTTGCTATTGGGCCTGATTCGTGAATCCGAAAAAACATCAATCACGCTCCTTGAGAGACTAGGCATCCAGGTGCCACTCCTTCGCGAAAGATTGCTTGCTGTGTTGGCACCAAAGGATAGAAGTGCTATTCCCAGTTCAACGAGTGTCGATATTCCTATGGAAGACGAAGTTAAGCGGATTTTGCATTATGCAGCGAAAGTAAGCTCAACGATGAGTGCCAAACACGTTGGGGCTGAACACATATTGCTTGGAATGTTGCAGAATGAAGAAACCCTTGCGGGAAAATTGCTCGCAGAAATGGGAGCGGATCATAATTCTGCCCGAGAGATGCTTCTGGAGTCTGCCAAACATAGTAGGGTTGCTGAAAACAGTAAAGGACGTCTTTTTATTTCTGAATACGCCAGGAATTTGTCTGAATTAGCTGAAAGAGGGGTTTTTGATAACTTGATCGGGCGTGATACCGAAATAGACCGGATTGTTCAAATTCTAAGTAGACGGCGCAAAAACAACCCAATACTTTTGGGCGAAGCAGGTGTTGGAAAAACAGCTATTGTTGAAGGTTTGGCCCAAAGGATTTTTGAACGTAAAGTTCCCACAGGACTTCAAACCAAGCGTATATTTGCTCTGGATCTAAGTTTGGTGGTGGCTGGAACAAAATATCGTGGCCAGTTTGAAGAACGGTTAAAAACGATTATTGCCGAGGCTTCAAAAGATCCCGATTTGGTTTTGTTTATTGATGAAATCCATAGCATCATTGGCACCGGCTCTGCTGAAGGTAGCCTGGATGCGGCAAATATACTTAAGCCAGCTCTCAGCAGAGGTGAAATTCAATGTATTGGTGCGACAACTCATAAAGAGTTTGCAAAATACATCGAAAAAGATAGATCTTTTGTAAGGCGGTTTCAGCCCGTCAAAGTCAACCCTCCCGATGAAGATGAATCTTTGCGTATTCTTGAGGGGATAAAAAACCGTTATGAAATTTTCCATCGCGTCCGATATTCCAAAGAAGCATTAGGTGCTGCGGTTTATCTCTCTCATAGATATATAACCGATCGTTGTTTGCCAGATAAGGCTATTGATCTGTTAGATGAAGCTGGGGCGAGAGTTAAGCTCAGAAGTGGCTTTGACCCTGAAAGACAGCTATTGGAAGATGAATTACGTAGTGTAATTGACGATGTGAATGAGTCGGTAGCCAGGCGCGATTTTGAAAAGGCGGTTTTGCTGCGCCAGCGAGAACTTCAAATCAGGGAAGAACTTTTAAAGAATCAGGGAAATCCAGCCGAGTCAGACTACCAACAATTACGCACAGTGGAAGCCCATGATATTGAAGATGTCGCAAGCTCCTGGACAGGAATTCCCATCAAGGCCATGGAAAACGAAGAAAAGAGCAATCTCGCGAATATGGAAACTCAACTGAATGCGAGGGTGGTAGGCCAAAAAGAAGCCATATCTGCCGTATCCAGAGCCATCCGCAGGGCCAGAACAGGATTAAACAATCCCAATAGGCCTATGGGTTCTTTTCTGTTTTTGGGGCCTACAGGAGTTGGAAAAACAGAGCTTGCAAAGACACTGGCAGCTTTTTTGTTTGGTGACCAAAAGAAGATGGTTCGATTCGACATGAGCGAATTCATGGAAAAACACGAAGTGTCCAAATTGATAGGTGCGCCCCCAGGATATGTCGGATTTGAGGAAGGGGGGTTACTTACGGATCGTATTGCCAGAAATCCATACAGCGTTATTCTGTTTGATGAAATGGAAAAAGCCCATCCTGACTTGCTAAATGTCCTTCTCCAGGTTTTCGACGATGGTATTGCGACAGATGCGTTTGGGAACCAGATTGATTTTAAGAACACAATAATCATTATGACTAGTAATGTAGGTAGCCGCGAGATGCTATCAAGCCAGGGTATTGGATTTGGTGATTCTGATCACCATTTTGAATCTAAATCGAATAGTGTAATCAAAATCCTGAGACGAACCCTCCCACCCGAATTTCTGAATAGAATTGATGAAATTGTTGTATTTAATCGTTTGGGCGATGATGATCTGAAAAAAATAGTTGGCCTTCTTATCGACAGTCTTAATTTGACCCTAAAAAAATTCCGCATCGAAGTTACGCTATCTGGTGCAGCTATTGAATTTATACTCAAGAGTACATCTGCGGATCGATCCTTTGGGGCCAGGCCACTCAGACGTGCCATCCAGAAACTTGTAGAAGATCCTCTGTCAGAGTTGGTGATTGCCAATGATGAGATGATTGTAGGCAATGTCCATTATGATTTAAGTATTAGTGGCGATGGACTTGACCCTGTTTTTATTCCGGCTGACATCCTGGAAGAGGAACCAATGGAGGAAGTTACAAATTCCTGATTTGCTATCATAGTATTTTTGCTTTTTCTTGTAGCTCGAATGGAGACTCCCCAATGTTGGTAGTTAAACGCAAACTCTCGAACATGGAATATTGATGATCCTCAAAAAACATGCTGTATCAAACCAATCTCGTATCGTTCTGCCGAGAGGCTGCTTGTGCCGTCTGGGCTTGACAGCTTTTTTGTTAGCTTCAGTCAACGGTTCGCTATGGAGCCAGGATTCAGAGGTAATCAGAAGAATAGATGTGGTTGGCGCTCAAAAAATCACCAGGGAAAATCTGTTGTTCAGGGTGGGTCTAAGTGAAGGCAATGATCTTCGAAGCATAGATTTTTCGGAAATTCTGGAAAAACTGTGGGCTATAGGTGCCTATGACGACATCAAGATTAAATACAAAGACGAAGATGATGGAAAAGTGCTAATTATTGAAGTGGTGGAGCGTCCCATTGTAAAAGAGGTTGACTACAGGGGAGGCACTCAGGTCGGCCACTCAAATATCAAAGATAAAATCAAAGAGAATAGACTTGAAATTGAGCCTGATTCTATTTATGACCCAGACGCTGCTCGAAAAATCAAAACTCAAATTGTCGATTTGGCAGGGGAAAAAGGTTTTAACGATCCTATCGTGGATATCATTCTCGAACCGCTGGGCGCAGGTGTATGCCGATTGGTTTTTGACATCAAAGAAGGTGGCAAAGCAAGGATTTACACAATAAAACTGCTTGGCAACAACGTGTTTTCCGACAAGCAGATAATGGGGTTCTCTGGAAAAATGAAAAAAACTCGCCGGCATTGGATGTTCAGCTGGATAACAAGCCATGATTTGTTAGTCGACAAAAATTTGGAAGAGGACATACAAAAACTCAAAGATGCTTACTTGAGGCTCGGATACAAAGATGTTTTTGTCGGTCAGCCAACGAAGGATATACAAGATCACACATCACCTCGCCAGAAAGCCAAAAACATTAAGCGGAGCGAACAATTTAAGAGTCCTAAGCTAAACCTAAGGACTACGCTTACTTTCCAAATACTAGAAGGCGAGAGATATTATGAGGGCAAATTGGCCTTTGAAGGAAACAACCAAATCCCTGGCCTCAGGGGTGAGCGGGGAGAGGAGATTTTTCGTAAGCAAATTGGTATTGCCAGACGAGACAGCAAGACCAAGGTTGCCAAATTCTTCAATATAAGGCCACGCACAGCTGATTTGCCGCCCAACGTTAATCGGCCTATGGATTTTTATGCACTTAATAAAGGGATGGAAGAAATAGAAAAAATTTATAAGAACGCTTCATACGCTGCTGCTGAAGTTGCACCAAAATATGAAACAAGGGCAGAAAATGGCGTAAACAAAGTGGACACCACTATTACTGTGCGCGAAGGTGAAAAATTTTCCATTCGGCGGATAGAATTCAAAGGTAATGACACCACCTTGGACAAAGTGTTACGCAGGGCCGTGTTCCCGCTCGTAGAAGGCAGTGCATTCACTACAGACTTATTCCAAAACAGTATTCTGGGAATAAACCAGCTAGGTTTTTTTGAAGTCAAGGCTCCCAACTTTCCCGATGTTATTCCTGTGGGGGATAAGCCTCAGGTGGACATAGTTTTCACTGGCGAAGAGGCTGGGGTAAATGAATTTATGTTTAATGGAGGTTATGGGGCAGTTTTTGGACTCACTCTTGGTGCCTCAATATCTACAAAGAATCTTTTTGGCGGAGGCCAGTCTTTGGGCCTTAGCATCAGCGGAGGGCAGTTCCAAAGGTCTTTTATGATTTCTTTCAGTGACCCCTACGTGTTGGATAAACCATTCTCATTTGGGGTTAGCCTGTTTGACAGCGCACTTGAATACAGTGCCGACCAAGTAGGGATTGATTATGCCAGAAAGCAGTTTACACGTGGTATCGGGCTTTCGACCGGAACCAGACTGTCGACCTTCATGCCCGTAGAAAGATGGGGCCGTTGGACAAATTTTAGCCAGATTGCTCTGGGTTACAGTCTGCGGCTAATGAGGATGGAGGGAGGCCAGAACTATTATTTCCGTACACTAGGTAGCCAACTGACTTCGACTGTTAGTCTTAGCTGGGCTTACAATACGGTGAATCACCCCTTTAAGCCCACAGATGGATTTAAACTCGGTGTCGGGTTTGAATATGGGGGTTGGCAGTTTGCAACAGATAAGCCATTTCATAGGACTACAACTGACACCTCTTATTTCAAGAGCTTTGCTGAGCGCCATATTATTGCACTGAATGCCAGCTATGGTTATCTGGCAAACCTCAGCAGTGAAGAGTTGCCAATTTGGGACAACTTTCAACCTGGTGGTGAGATGAGCATTCGCGGGTATAGATTCGGATGGGTCGGCACTCAGAAATTGGACAATTTAGGGCAGCCCGTAGTGATTGGAGGCAACAAGCAATTTTTGGCAAATGCGGAGTACCAACTGAAAATCGCGGATCAATTCAGGTTTTTAGTCTTCTACGATATGGGCAACGCCTGGGGGCCGGGCCATAGAGTTTTTTCGGAAGCCCTTAGGCGCAGTGCAGGTGTCGAATTTAGGTTCTTTTTGCCAATCAGCCCCGCGCCAATGCGTTTGATTTGGGCGCGAAAGTTAAACCCCTACGACTTTGATCCAGAAGGACGGACAGATTTCCAGTTCAGTATGGGAACAACTTTTTAGTCTTGCCTTATCTTTACATTTGAGTCATAATGATTACCCGATACATGGAGAAATTATGCTATTTCGTAAGTTTGTCTTTCTTTTTGCAGCTGCCTGTGCAATTTTGGCTCAGGATCAAGAGTTGCCGCGCTTTGCTTTCTTTAGCTCTGATTACTTAATTCAAAACACGGCACAGGGCAAGCGTGTCTTTGCTGGTGCTGAGACATTAGGCAAAAGACTTCAGGACGCACTGGATGCGAAACGGGATGAGTTAAATAGGATAAACCAGCAACTCCAGTCTTCAAGCATCTCTGAAGAGGGCAGAAATAGGCTGAACCGTGAATTAGAAGATGGCAGGGTCGCTTTTCAGAGAATGATTGAGGACAGCCGCGAACAAATGCAAAAAGAAAATGATGCAGCGTTTCAGCAATTGGAAAAAGAGATAATGCCAATCATAGAAGCCCTCGCAAAAGAGCGAAAACTTCAGTGTGTTTTCCAGTTCCAGCCTGGGTTGATTGCCTGGGCAGACCAGACATGGTTAATGGAGTTTACAGAGGAGCTTTGCAAGAGATATGATGCTGCCTTTCCGTCAGGCACGGCTGCTTCCAGACCCAACGATCCTGAAACTTTAAGTACACCTAATAGCTTAATCTCTCCCATGTCAGGAATGGCTCCAGCATTGTGAAAATATTACTACTGGGTTCCGGTGGCCGAGAGTATGCCATTGCACAAAAATTAGTCTCTTCAACCACGGGTGTTGACCTATTTGTGGCTCCCGGCTCGGATGCCATTTATGAATTCGGGACATGTTTGCCTTTTGGTGCCGAGTCAGTAGAACTAATCGAATGGGCTTCAGCTAACCGCCCGGACTTCGTAGTAATTGGGCCAGAGGCACCTTTGGTAAATGGTATTGCTGACGAATTATCTGATTTGGGAATACCAGTTTTTGGCCATCCGTCTGCTACGTCCAGGTTAGAAGGTTCAAAGAGTTTTGCAAAAAACTTTATGTTCAGGCACGGCATTCCCTGTGCATTTTCTGAAACAACAAATAATTTTTCCACAGGCCAGGCCATCATTAAAGATTGGCGATGTAATTATCCAATCGTGTTAAAAGCTGACGGATTGGCAGCGGGCAAGGGAGTGGTGCTTGCTCAAACTGAATCAGAAGCACTAGCAACATTGAAATTATTTTTGGATGGCCAATATGGGGAAGCGTCCCGCACTGTCGTCATTGAAGAACCACTCTTTGGGATGGAGCTAAGCCTCCATGTATTAGTTGATGTAAACGCAGACCATGCGAATTTCTGCATACTCCCAGCCTGCCAGGATCATAAGCGTATTTTCGAGGGCGATTTGGGTCCAAATACTGGTGGTATGGGAGCCTTTGCCCCTATACCATTTTTACGACCCGAAGATATGGGCCGCATGAAAGAGGAGCTGGTCGAGCCGACAATAGTCGGTATGCAAAAAGACGGACTGGAAGGGCGGGGCGTACTCTTTTTGGGGGTGATGTGGACAGCAGACGGGCCGAAGATTCTCGAATACAACGTGCGTTTCGGCGACCCTGAAACCCAGGTACTCATGCAGCTATTGGACGAGGATTTGCCTACCCTGCTACATTCCATCGCAACCCATCACCTAAAGCGCGATGAAGTATCAATTAAGCGTGATACAGCTTTATGCGTTGTCTTGGCTGCAAAAGGCTACCCCGACTCTCCCCAAAAGGGTTCCCTCATTGACATCAAATCTCCAACTTGTTCGGTCATTTATGCCGGCACTAAAAAGACCGCTGAAGGCTGGATTGTCGATGGCGGACGCGTATTAAACCTAATAGCGCAGGCCAAAGACCTTGAGACCGCCAGGGATATGGTTCGTTCTGACCTTGAAAAAAAACAGATAGCCTGGCCAGAAATGCAGGTACGGTGGGATATTGGACTAAAAGCTCTCAATCATGCAACAGCAAATAAAACAGTTGCTGACTGCTGGACTCCCCCATAGTGCTGCTGGGGTCTTTAAGTGAACAACAAAAACGTAAATAGCTATATTGCTGTCAAACTGCCCTGAAAATTGCTAACACCCTCACTTCTCTTGCGCCATATTTTATTAATACCTCTGTACATCTCAAAAGTGTAGTCCCTGTAGTCCATACGTCATCAATTAATAGGATTATTTTATCGGCTACCTTGGTACCACTGCATACCTTAAAGCTTTTCTGCGGCATCCTCCTGCGCTGGCTTTCAGTCTGTTTTGCCTGTCTCCGCGAAAACAATGATTTGGATAGGGTATGCGCATAAGGGAGGGATAGTTTGCCTGAAATTATTTTTGCAGCCTCTTCTGCGAGGTCAAATCCCCGCAAAAATCTTTGCATTGGAGATGACGGTGCAGAAGTTACTGAATCAACGTCACCGGCCCAATGGGGCAGTTCAGTTTCGGCAATCCGTTTCAGAATAGTACGTCGCCAGCCTGTTTCGCCTGATTTGATACCAGTGATGAGCAATGACCCTAAGGGGGGCCTCCCTCCTCGGTAATTCCAAAGGGCATCACCGTACTCCCATGCTACTGGATCGGGACAAGGGTTTTTATCATCGTGTACGAGGGCGCACTTGGGGCATCGTTTTTCTGAGAGCGGCCATAGCCCTCCCCAGCATGATTCACAAAGGCCTACTTCCCCTATTCCAGACATAGGTTTCAGGCAACCGCGGCATAGAACCCACTTACTGAACAGTTTTGAAATCATGGATGGTGTGGTTTCAATTCAGATTTGGCTGATTATAGTCAGCAAAATAGGGCCGGGCTTGTCACGGCACTCAATCGAACGGCTTATGGCTGCTCCTTCCGGCCTGACCAGGTTCACCGCCGACCGATGCATGAGGCCCGGCTTACTCTCAGGATAGTTCAAATTGCGTGTTGGGGCTACATTATTTGGGGCATCAATCAGGATTATGATGTTCTTTACGTTTTGAGATTGTCAGCAAGTACATGATTGACGGTAGTGAAGCAAATGTGCGGGCATGGCGTTCGCCCTGCGTGCCAGCAGGATAAAAATCTGAGGTAATTTCAATGACTTTATTCAAATGCTATTCTGACACCAGGTTGCATCCAAACAAATGCAACTTTTCATGATTTCCTATATACTTTATTAGTAGTTTCTTTGTGAAAGGAATACCTGATGGCCAAACACATACGACGCATAGCTGTTTGCACTGGTGGCGGGGATGCTCCTGGACTCAATGCAGTCATTCGGGCAGTAGTAGTGTCAGCTACCAACCGAGGATGGGAAGTTTATGGCATTAAAGACGGGTTTAACGGTATTTTTTTTAACGAAAGATATCCAAGCGGCGGCGTTTTTAGGTTGACCAGGGAGGCTGTCAGGGGCATCACCCACTTGGGAGGAACGATGCTTGGCACAACCAACCGGGGCAATCCGCTCCATTTCCCGTTGCAGATGCCTGATGGCACTATCAAGGAAATAGATCGGTCTGGTGAAATTATTGAATTCTTCGCCAAAAAGGAAATAGATGCACTGGTTTCCATAGGCGGCGATGGTAGTTTGACTATTGCAGCAGCTCTTTGTGAAAAAGGTCTGCGGGTGGTAGGCGTACCAAAAACAATTGACAATGACCTGGACAAAACAGAAACGACTTTCGGCTTTGATACTGCGGTATCATTTGCTACAGAGAGTTTAGACCGTCTGCATAGCACTGCAGAAAGCCACCAGCGCGTAATCGTGGTTGAGGTGATGGGACGTTATGCGGGCTGGATAGCCCTTCATGCCGGAATCAGTGGGGGAGCCCATGCTATCTTGATTCCTGAAATTCCTTTCGACATCAACAAAGTAGCTGAAAAGTTGATCACCCGCGAAAAAGAAGGGCGGCAATATTCCCTTGTGGTAGTTGCCGAAGGTGCAAAACCGAAGGGTGGTAGCTTGGCGGTTGTAGCAGAGGCGGAAATTGGCCATGCTGAACGACTGGGTGGCGTTGGGGATATGGTTGCCAAAGGGCTTCAGGATTTGACTGGCAAAGATGCTCGTGTTGTGGTCTTGGGGCACTTGTTGCGGGGTGGAAGTCCTACGACCTTTGACAGACTTGCAGCACTAAGATTTGGTGCGGCTGCGGTTCGCGCACTGGACGAAGGCCAATCTGGAGTCATGGTTGCCCTGGCCCATCCTAACGTCAACTATGTACCGCTCCTTGAAGTAGCAGGACGCATGAGAGGAGTGCCTCTTGATTGCGAAATTTTGCGTACTGGACGTGACGTTGGTATTTGTTTTGGAGACTAGTGCCTAGTTTGATTAGTTTGTACAGCTGTTGCTATAAAAATAAAACAGTGTTGGTGTTTCCCTGGAAACCGTTTTCATGGAAATATAAAGTATGACGCGATGGCTGTCGTGGTTTCCGCCAGTTGCCATGCTGGTGTTCATTTTGTTATTAGACCTGCACAGAAACCAGCAGGACGTGAGTGTGCCGTATCCCTTGGCTCACAGGCTCGTTGCCCTGTTTGTGTTTATTATGGTTTCATTTACTGCAGACTACGCGTTGAGAGTTTCTACTGACAGAATTCAGCCATATCTGCGGCAATTTACGATATTTGGGCTTATTCTGTTAGTAGTTTCCATAAAAGACTGGTATGTATGTCAGACGGCAGACCAGATATATACGTGGTGGATGTGTGTTGCAGGGATTGCCATTGGTTTATTTGCAAGCGGATTGCCGTTGATATTTGGTAGCCGACATCCTTCCTTTGGTTGGAGGTATGGTACAAACAAACGGCCAGACGCGACTCGCCCACTGATAATAGTCGCAGATCCACACTGGAGAAATAACTTGACGGGGTTGCAGGAAGCCTCCTATGCGATGCCAGATGCTGATTGGTTGTTTTTGGGAGATGTTTTTGATGTTTGGGTAGGCATTAAAGGGTTTGAAACGGACGCACAGAGGAATTTTATTTGGTGGGTATCCGAAAGGAGAAGAACCGGCCATTGGGTGGGTCTGTGGTTGGGCAATCGTGATTACTTTTTTGATGGCATGCTGAGCAAATTCGATTTTGTTGGGGAGGGAACTGAGGGCAAACTTCAGGGAGAGCCATTTGTTTTTGAACATGGAGACTTGATCAATACGCTGGATCGTCAGTATCGTTTTTGGAGTTTTTTGAGCCGCAGTGCCCCGGTCTGGGTAATTGCAAACCTAATTCCTTCCTGCTTCGGGACTAAGCTGACGGCTTTTTTGGAGCGGAAACTTCAATCTACAAACAAAGGAAATAAAACAAATTTCCCCACGAATGAATTTCAAAGAGCCATATATGACAGCAAAGCCGAGTTTTTTATTTCTGGCCATTTCCATACGCATGAAGAGACAGACAAAGGAATTTCAATCCCCTGGGCGCATGAAGGCAAATTTTTGCTCTGGCACGATGGCAAGTTTAGGGCTTATTGTGCAGAAAAAACAGTTGATACTTTAACCTATTAACCTAATTACCCAATGCCCAACTTGACCTCTAGCTCTCTGGTGATGTTCCTGGATCCGTTTTCGGTTGCAATTACGTTGTCTTCAATTCTGATTCCACCAAGGGGGGTCAATTCATCTATTAATGCCCAGTCAAATAAATTTGAATCAGAACCCCCCCTGTATGGCTTCAGAAGCATAGGGATAAAGTAGAGACCAGGCTCAATGGTCACTAGGTGGCCAGCTTCAAGGGTTCTGGTGTTTCGGAGTGTAGGATGGTTTTCAGGGGGAGGCTGCGGTGTCCCATCAGGGGATGCCAGTTTTCCTCCAACGTCGTGACATTGGATGCCTAAGTGATGCCCCAATCCGTGGGGAAAGAATGGTCTCGTCCAGCCCTTTTTCGCTGCTTCTTCTGGATCAGCATACAATATGCCTACCTCCCGAAGCAGTGTAGCTATTTTAATGTGGGCAACGTGGTGAAGTTCGCCGAAGGGAAGGCCAGGGCGGACAGAATTAGCTAATTCACGCTCCAGTTTTTCCATGCCGGCAAGAAGGAACTTAAACCTATAGTCGCAAGCAGGGCTGGCAAATGTCCGCGTTATATCAGAGCGATAGCCACGTACGGTGGCTCCGCAATCCAGAACCAGCGTTTTTCCGTTGCGAAGTGTCCGCTTATTCTCATAGTGCAGGGTCGCGCTTTTTTCGTTCATCGCAACAATACTACTAAATGCGAGTTCGTGATCAAGGCAGCCTATGCTTTGTGTGTACGCTTGATGTATTTCCAGTTCTGAGGCTCCATTTAGGAATGCCAGACGGCCGGCTTCGTGTGCCTTGAGGCCCAATACAATTGCCTCTTCAATGCAGCTAACTTCGTAGTCGGTTTTATAGGCCCGTTCCCAGTCTAATCTTGCTGTTAGATCACCTGGATTGACTTCAAAGGCGGCCTTTTCGGCCAATTCTGTTTCGTTGCCTATGTAGGCAACATGGCCAGTGAGTCCAATGGCATCCCAAGCGGCTTCTATGGTTGTTGCCTCATATATTTCAAAAGCATTTGCCCAAAAAGGGTTACCAAGCGGAGACTGTTCGTACCAGTAGTCATCTGGAGCATAGCGTATCAGTTTTGGTTTGGAGCCTGGCTTGATTACCAGTAAGTGATGTGCACCCTCCATTGGAGTCCAATGTGAAAAATGGGGAGTCCGTCTAAACGGGGCATCACAGTCATCAGAAAAATATGTAAATGGGCAGCCCGAACTGATTACGAGTGCGTCAAACTTTGTGAACTGGAGGGCATCTTCCGTAGTACGTTGTCTGATATTGACATGATTCTGAAACAGGTCAGATATACACATGGCTATTTCCTTTCCAAAACTTGTTTATATACTTCTACACGATTACGTCCATTTTCTTTTGCATGGTACAGGGCTTGGTCGGCTTGTTTTATCACTTCTTCGGTACTCTGATTCGAATCATTACTAACTGTGACACCTGCGCTCACAGTGATGGGGATTTTAGTCCCCTCGTAGTAAAATTCCATGCTTTCAACCTTTTTGCAAATACGTGTTGCCAGACTTGCTAAACCATCCAATTCCAGGTTTTTTACCAGGATGATGAATTCCTCACCACCGAACCGTGCAAAAAGATCTGAGTCACGCAGTACGCTGTTGGCGGTTATTGTGGTTAGCTTAAGGGCTTCATCTCCAGCGTCGTGTCCATAAGTATCATTAACTTTCTTAAAGTGGTCTATATCAAACATGATAATACCAATTTTCGATGAAGCAGGTGTTTGAGAATCAAATTCAAAATCAGCGCACTGCATGAAATAGCGGCGGTTATAAATGCCTGTCAGGGCATCGCTGAAAGCCATTTTTTCTGCAACGTCCAGTTTTGCTGTTGTATCTCTAATTTCCCTTAAATCGCGCACATAACCAATAACATCGTTACTGTGGCCATCACCCAGATTTGAGGCTACAAGCGTCAGTTCAACTGGTATCAACTCTCCATTGAATTTCTGGTGCATCCATTCAATTACATATCGCCCCTTTTTGGTCGCAGAAGCAATTACGTCAAATGTTTTTTCCCGTGATAGTGAACCATCTGGTTGAAATTCGGGTGATAACTCGAAGAATCTATTAATGAGTTCATCTTTGGTTGATATTTCAAACAGTCTCAATGCTTCCAGGTTGGAGTCAATAAGATTAAAATTTTCATCCCAAAAAAAACTGCCCAAAGGAGCTGAATCCAACATTGTTCTCGAGCGTTTGTCAGCTTCTTTTAGCTTTTTTATCATGACATGAATTATCCAACCTAAAAAAGAAACTAATATCAGGGCACCAAAAACACATATAGCCATAAATTTTTGTTCACGTTCGTATAGGTCTTCAAGAGATGCCGAGACTCCAAAAGCTGCCATAAGTTCACCAATCTTGTAATCGAGCGACAATCCATTCGCCTCATGGCAAGACACACAGCTTTCATTATTGCGCGCTGCAACGAAGGCATAAGCAAATCTTCTATTATTGGTCAGTTTTAGTTCTCTGGTCAGGAAAGTGTTCGATGGATCTTCGCTAAATTCTCTAAAAATATTTTTTGCAATTTCTTTTTCTTTCAGGGTATCTATTACTTCAATCTCTTCAGCCTCATTTCCAAACTCTATTATATCAAATTCTCCTTCCCTTATGCCGGGTGTAATCCTATGAAACGTCATCAAATTGTTTTTACATAGCTCTGCAGTAGTATAGTGATCCATCTCGCTCGATATGAGCGCAATGTCCTTCAGGTGGGACTCAAATGCTTTTTGGGTTTCACTATTAAAAAAGCGGACAACAAACCACGCAACCAGGCAGTGGCCCAATGCTAGACATGCACCCACAAACAAAAGCGACCTTGCTGTAATGGGTGTATTTTTCATAATGAGGAAATCCCGAATCAAAATACAACGAACAATATGTAGTATAGTCTAATTAGATTTTGATTACTACTTCAACTATAGTTAGAAGTGGAGATTTTTTAATGGCTTGCCAGGGAGATATTTTCGTTCTATCTGCACCGTCAGGGACAGGGAAGTCTACATTCGTCAAGAGACTGTTTGCAGATATTGACCAGCTTTCATTTTCAGTTTCTTATACCACCCGTGCCCCCAGGGAGGGCGAGACCGACGGACAAGAATATTTTTTTGTGGATGATGCCACATTTGACGGAATGCTGGCTGAAAATAATTTGGTTGAATGGGTTCAGGTTTATCAGCACAGGTATGGAACGGGACGCTCATGGATTCACGATCAAATTAACAACGCTAGAGACGTGCTGCTCGACCTGGAGACCGAAGGCGCGAAGAGGGTAAAGGAAATATTTCCCGAGGCGATTCTGATTTTTTTGCTGCCTCCATCGGCCAAGTCACTTTCTGACCGTTTGAAGGGGCGCGGAAAGGACACAGATGAGCAAGTCTCTATCCGCCTACAGTCGGCGAAGCGGGAGATTGATTGTTGGGATTGCTATGACTATCTTATCCTGAATGATAATTTGGAGTCTGCATACCAGGACTTTAAGGCGATTTTTCTTGCTGCAAGGACAAAAAAAAAGCACATGGGACACGTTATCAGAGATGTGCTTGCCACTTTTTGAACTGACTATTGATGGAGTGAATGAAGACATAAACAAAAATGGCACAAGCATGAAGATGTAAGCGCAGGAGTGAATATTCATGATGAATTGCGACTTTTTTACCAGGAAATAAAATGAATTGTGTTAGACGTTTTTTTGATCGGATTTTTTTATGACAAAGTGGATCTCCCGAAATTGGCTCTGGATGGTGATTTTTGGTGCGGTGGCCATATATGCCCCACTGGTAGGAAGTGGCCAGGACGAGAAGGCCAAGAGAAGGGGACTGGAGACACTGACAGAGATAATGGAGTTAATCCAGAAGCAGACAATTGACCCACCCAATCCTAAACAGGTGGCTTTCGCTTCCATTCAGGGGATATTGCATACCCTGGACCCACACTCTAACTTTATGGACGAGCAAGAATTCAGGAACATGAGGAATGACCAAAAGGGTGCCTTCTTTGGCATCGGCGCAATGATTCAGAGCCAGCCAGATGGAGTTGCCATTGTCAGCCCAACTCCTGGGGGGCCAGCAGACAAAGCTGGTTTGCGCGCCGGTGACTATTTTCGTGAAATTGACGGCAAGAGTACAGAGGGACAGAGTAACAACCAAGTCATGCGAAGGCTCCGCGGGGAAAAGGGGACAACAGTAGTTCTAACAATGGAAAGACCCGCAACAGAACAAACATTTAGTGTGCCCATAACCAGAGCTGAGATACCAAGTAATAGTGTCAATTACACGTTTATGTTGACAAGCGATATAGGCCTGATAAAAATCCGTGAATTTGGCGAAACCACATCGGAAGAATTCGCCAAATCAATTAGCACACTAAAGAGTCAGGGTCTCCGTGCGCTGATATTGGATCTTCGCAGCAATCCAGGGGGAACCCTGGATTCAGCCGTAGGGGTTTCAAAACAGCTTCTGGGTCCCAATGAACTGATATTGACCCAAAAAGGAAGAGATGAAAGAGACATGGTCGTTTTTCGTACTGACTCCGAAGGAAGCATGGAGACAAATACATTCCCTGTGGTTGTTCTTATCAACAGGAGCTCTGCCTCGGCTTCAGAAATTGTTGCCGGTGCCGTCCAGGATCACGACAGAGGGCTTGTAGTTGGCGAAACGAGTTGGGGAAAAGGACTGGTGCAGATGGTTGCGCCAATAAACCGTACACGCGGCCTGAGTTTGACTATCGCTCGTTATTACACTCCGTCTGGGCGTTGCATCCAGAGGGATTATCAGCATGGACTGGATGATTACTATATTATTGATGACGAAATTGATTCAGAAGATGACAACTCAAAAGGGCCTGAATTCAGGACTGGCCTGGGCAGGATAGTCTATGGCGGTGGGGGGATTCATCCCGATTATGTTGTCAAGCCAAAGAGTGGCCACAGTACTGCGAATAGGCTTTGGCTGGTCAACGGGGCCTTTTTCAAATTTGCGGTTTTCGCCGAAAAAGAACTTCAAGGCAATTCGATTAAATTGGGTCAGGTAGTGGATAATAGTGTAATGACGCGATTTAGGGCTTGGCTGGAAAACCAGAAAATAGCCATAACTGATCAGGAGTGGAAAGATGCCCAATCGGATATTAGGGAGCGTCTGACGGCAGAAATGCAGATGGTTGCCCACGGTACTGATGCAGGCTTTAAGTACGAGTGCCTGGTTGACCCACAAGTCCAAAAAGCCATGGAACTGTTGCCGGAAGCAGAAAACTTGTACAAAAGAAAGCTGGCCGCCAAGGGCAGATAATTTTGACGCAAGAGTTGGAGCAGTCCAACGTATCTCTGCATCTCTGCATCTCTGCGTTGAACTGCTCTCGAAGTGCGGCAACTCTGTGATTGATATAGCTATTTACGTTTTTGTTGTTCATTGACGGCGAGCCAAGTTTGACAAACCTAAGTTCTGTAGTGCCATTCAAGGTTGCCCCGCAACCTTGAATGGCGCAGAACTAGGATTTGTCCCTATGAACAACAAACGGCCATGATTTGCAAACAAATCCTGGCATAGAAGTTCAACTACAAAAAGTTGAACCGCTATATTGCTGCTATCTGCCTATCAGCTCTCTGACGAGATGCTTGGCATCCATTACTTTATCCAGTGTTTCGATGATGGCTCTCGCATCTACGGAAACGCCCCGGTTGTTATTTTCATTGTAATAATAACGCCCTGGAAGCATGGTAATGTTGCCATCGAAGATTAGGCCGACAACCTCCCCATTTCTATTGATGACTGGGCTACCCGAGTTGCCACCGATTATGTCAACGCTATGACTAAAGTTCAGTTTTTCATCAGGGTTAATCTGGGGCCGCCTGTCCAGCCAGCGCTGGGGCAAAGCCCACGTTCCGTCGTGGGCGTTGGCCTCATTTCCGCCCCATCCAACGTAACGGTCATACAATCCGCCGAAAGTGGTGAAGGGCTGCATGATAGTTCCGTTTGCCTCGAAGGTTGAAACAGGGCCGTAAGAAAGGCGGAGCGTGCCAGTTGCGTCTGGATATGTATCCTTCCCATAGACTGCAAGTCGCGCACGAGCTATGCGGGAGCTGTGGTCGCTGATGATTGCGTTGGCATCGGTTTGGCGTTTCTGATTCTCAGTAGTGATAGTGTAAATCGTCCTTGCTAGTATGACGGCATGGTCTTTACTTGCTGCGAGAGCAGTTTTTCCGCCTTCAATCAGAGCCTTTCTGGCACTCTCTTCTTTCATTGGGCTTGCCGCTATAGACCTGGCAGCATCAGCAGGGTTAAGCCCGTTGAGTGCGGCTTTCACGAGTGCATTTTGGGCTGGTAGGGTTGCCTGGACATCCTTCAACCAAGCTTCAAGCTGCATCAATTCCAGGTCAGTCCTGGGAGCAGCGGCAGCTGCCCCGCCCCCGCCTCTTCCACCAGCCCCTGGTATTTGTCCTGTCTCAATCTGGGCAACTGTGGCTCGCAGACTGGTCATTAGTGACGTAGGAGCGGCTGATGCCATTAGTGCAGTGGGTGCGCCTGCCCTGGTACTTGCCAGGGCCTTGTCTATCTGGTCCCAGCTCTGTCCTGCCAGCTTTTTGAGTTCGGGGTTTTGGTTTACCCTTGCACGCAATTCGTCTTCTCTTGCCTTAACACCCTTCATTGGTATTTCATCCAGGAGAGCCTGATAGTAGCCCGTCCCATTTTTTAGTGTATTTTCAACGCCGAGCAACTGGGTAAGGACACTACGCCTGTTTTCAGGGCTAATTTTGCCATAATCCAACAAAACATTGCGGCTGCGCTCGGAGGCTCTGACACTCACGGGGCTGGTAACATCTCTGGCATAAAGCATCTGGTTGTAGGTCATGCCTCGATTAGTGCTACCAGGGTGCCCAATCACGAATGTTAGGTCGCCATTTTTAAGAGGCTCGATAGACCACTTTAAGTAATGGGTTGGGTTATAGGGCTTGTCATCTTTGTAAATGCGGAATAATGTAAAGTCCAGGTCGTGGCGGGGGAATGTAAAGTTGTCAGGGTGTCCGCCAAAGGAGGCAGCCTGAAGCTCAGGGGCGGCAACCAGACGTACATCGTCAAATGTCATATATCCATACACCCAAAATTCGCCACCCTGATAGAGCCTTACTGCCTGACAATTTAGGCCAGTTCCACTCTGCATCGCATTGACGGCTTCCTGCAATGCAGCGTTTTTTGCTTCCTCTGCGGCCTTTGGATCCATGTCAGGCTTGGCGGCAGCATTGACCTTTTCAGTCACATTCTGCATCTGGTGCAGAACTCTAACGGACATGCGGGTCTTGAGTTCTTCGGCCTTGGTGCGGGCAACAAAGCCGTTTGTGAGCAGATCGTTATCCGCTGTACTAAGAGTCTGAACCTGGCCACGCCCACAGTGGTGATTGGTGAGCATCAGGCCATCTGCACTGACGAATGAGGCAGAACACCCTCCCATGGTAATGGCTGAAAGGCGTACGTGATCCAGCCATTCCTGACTGGGCGTAAAGTTGTACTTATCTTTCAGCAGCTTTAAGGGAAGGTTGTCGAATGTCCACATCCCTTCATCTGCCCGCAATGCGGGGAGTGTGGCAAGCATTGTTGCCATCAGTGGTAGCATGATTTTTTTCATAATAGTACCTCTGGGCAATTTTATGCCGAAAATGGGTTGAATATCAAGTCCCAACATGCAGCTACAATCACCTAACCAGATGTGTAAAATAGACTAAAATTGACCGATAATATTGATAACCATTATCATTAAACTATAGACATGAGTGCCGGTTTTACAAGGTCAAGGCAGGGTCAGTTCAGACACTTGGGCAGGGTGCTGTACTCGGCGGGGTTAGTTATGCAGGATGCAATGGTAGACTACATCCGTAATGGAGACCGGCCCGACCAGATACTCATATTGGAGCACAATCCTGTTTTTACCATGGGCCGAAGTGCCAGCGGCGCAGATATTCATTTGACTGAAGAGTTTTTGTCCAGAAATGGCCTGGAAGTCCATCGGATTAATCGCGGTGGACAAGTGACTTATCATGGCCCTGGCCAAATTGTAGTCTATCCTGTGTGCAGCCTGCGGGGGGGGGGCAGACAAAGTGTCAGCCGTTTCGTCAATGCACTTGAACAGGCCATGATTGAAACTGCCAGGGATTTTGGCGTATGCGCTGAAAGGATTGATGGCTACCCAGGTATCTGGGTCAAGACGAAACGCGGCCCAGAAAAATTGGGGGCTGTAGGTATTCATCTAAAAAAATGGATTTCAACACATGGGATCGCCTTCAATCTGGCTCCGGACATGTCTCATTTCCAACAGATTACTCCCTGCGGTATTTCAGAACTGGGAGTGTGCAGCCTCGGAACCATACTGGGGGAAGAATGTCCCACATGGTACGAGGCCAGTGAGAGCCTTGCGGACCACCTCACAGAAACACTGGCTATCGAGGCCATGCCAGTTGAAAATCTTTCCCAGAGTATTTCTGCAACCGTATGGAGGTATGGCACCAACGGCCCCGAGATCCTCATGATGTTGCGTTGCCCTTCTGAGGGCAAGTGGTGGTCTAGTGTTACTGGAATGGTCGAGGCAGGCGAGGTGCCTGAAGCCGCGGCACACAGAGAAACAATGGAAGAAACCGGCCTCAGAGGGAAACTCGTGCCACTGGATTTTAAGCATACATTTTGGATTGACCCTGCCTTGGCCCATAATCACCTGGAGAAAAGTGGTGAATTGGCCGAACCTTGTTTTAATGCCGAAACATGTTTTCAGATGGAAGTCCCGGCAGGTTCGCAAGTAGTCTTGAATAGTGCCGAACATAGCGAATACCGATGGTGTACCCCCGATGAAGCGTTGAGTCTGATTCAGTGGGATGGGTCAAGAACTGCGCTGAAGACATTGATTAGTAATTATTGGGAGTGAAATTCAGTTAGCACCAAACGGAAATTCTGTAAGCGTATTAATTATAACAATTATCGCTTAACTTTAGCACCACTCCGTGCAGTACCCCTGGCGTTCAGTGCCAACTTTCCGTTTCTGGCATCAAATCTGGCAGTGCCGCCGTTCTTTAGTGTGCCGAACAGCATTTCTTCAGCCAGCGGCTTTTTTATATATTCTTCAAAAACTCTTGTCATCGGGCGCGCGCCCATCGTTGGGTCAAAGCCCTTTTCTGCAAGCCAGTCACGGGCTGTATTTGTCAGAGACAGCTTTACCTTTTTTTCGTTTAGGAGTGTCTGCAGCTCATTGGCAAATTTATCTACAACCCTCAAAATTTCACTAGCACCCAGCGGTTTGAAATAGAGTATTGCATCCAGGCGGTTGCGAAATTCGGGGCTGAAAACCTTTTCGATGGCACCCCTGGCACTCCTGCCAATGCCAGAGTCCGCAAATCCCACTCGTCTCTGGCTCACATTTTTTGAACCCGCGTTGGTAGTGAGAATGAGGACAACGTGTCTAAAATTGGCCTTGCGTCCGTGGGGGTCTGTCAAGGTGGCGTGATCCATCACCTGAAGAAGGATTGCATACAAGTCGGAATGAGCTTTTTCAATTTCATCTAACAGGAGTACTGAGTGGGGCTGCTTCCGCACAGCGTCCACCATGAGGCCGCCATCCTCAAAGCCCACATATCCTGGCGGCGCACCTATCAGGCGGCTCACAGCATGTTTTTCCATGTACTCAGACATGTCGTAGCGGATGAATGGAACATGCAAAACAGTTGCAAGTTGCTTTGCCAGTTCGGTCTTGCCAACTCCGGTTGGGCCGGCAAACAAAAAAGCACCTGCGGGCCGCTCATGTCCTTTAAGCCCCGAGCGGCTCAGCTTTATTGATGAGACGATGCGCTCTACAGCCTCGTCCTGGCCAAATACCTGGGATTTGATGTCGGCTTCCAAATTTGCAAGACGCTGGGCATCATCTGAAGTTACCGATTGCAGTGGGACTCTGGCCATCTTGGCGATGATTGCTTCAACTTCTGTTACTCCCATTTCGTCCTTACGTTTATCGGCAGGCAACAGTCTCTGCGTGGCTCCCGTTTCGTCCATCACGTCAAGGGCCTTGTCAGGCAGGTAGCTCTCCCGCAGGTGCCTCGCTGAGAGGCGGACGGCTGCCTCCAGGGATTCATCCGTAAACTTTACGCCATGGTGCTTTTCATAGGTATGGCGAAGGCCCTTGAGGATTTCCACTGCTTCCGGCTCCATAGGCTCAGTCAATTCAATTATCTGGAACCTTCTTGTCAATGCGCGATCCTTCTCGAATCCGCCCTTTAAGTCCTGATATGTGCTGGCTCCGATGCAACGGAGTTCACCTGAGGCGAGGGCAGGCTTTAATAGATTTCCAGCGTCAAGGCTTCCGCCGCTGACGGCTCCCGCCCCCACAAGATTATGTATTTCATCTATGAACAACAAGGCTCCTGACTTTTTTTTCAGTGCGTCCAATACGGACTTTACGCGGGCCTCAAAGTCTCCTCTGTAGCGTGTTCCAGCCAGGAGCGCACCTAAATCCAGGGAATAGTAAGCATTAGTAGCGAGTCCATCTGGTACTGCGCCCTGGTAGATACGAAGAGCCAGTCCTTCTGCCAGTGCGGTCTTGCCAACTCCGGCCTCTCCGGTGAGCAAAGGGTTGTTCTTTCTGCGCCTGCAAAGTACGTGCATAATGCGCTCCAGCTCCAGCTCCCGGCCTACCAGCGGATCAATCTGCCCCCGCTTCGCCTTGTCGAGTAAATCAACTGCATAAGTTGTCAGAGGGTTATTGTCAGGCGATTCATTTTCTGTTTCCGAATCTGGTTCTTCCTGATGCGAAGGATGAGAAGGGTTTGTTTGTTTCCCTGAGGACTGTCCTCCTTGACCATGGCTAAGAAAACGCAAGAGGGGCAGACGTTCTACGCCATACTTGCCCAAAAGATATGAAGCAAAGCTTTCTGTTTCGGGCAGTATGGAAGCAAGCACTGCGCCTGAGTCCACATATTTGACCTCGCTGGCTATGGCATGGACGATGGCCCTCTCCATGACTCGATTGAAAGCTATTGTTGGGGTTGGGTCAGGTGCCTGTTTCCACGGTATTGATTCTATTTTTTCTGACAGATAGACTTCAAGCTCCCACCATATTTTGTCCTGATCTCCGCCGCATGCCCTGATGGCCTTAATTACGAGTGCATCATCCCTAAGGCAGTAAAGTAGGTGCTCAAGTGTCAGATACTCATGGCCCCTCTGGGATGCGTGCCAGAAGGCCGATTCAATGGACTTCTGTAAGGTTGGTGCCAATCGCGGTTTTTCTGGCATCAGACATCCGGCTCAAAAGTGCAGAGGAGTGGAAATTCATGACGTTCTGCAAGCAGCCTCACTTGTTCGACTTTAGTCTCAGCGACTTGAAAAGAGTATAGCCCCGCCACTCCAATACCCTTTTGATGGACAGAGAGCATGATTGTTATAGCATCTGCCTCAGACTTGCGGAAAATCTCCTGGAGTATAAATACAACAAAGTCGCGGGTCGTATAGTCATCATTGTGCAGTATTACCCTGTAGAGCGGAGGAGCCAATATCCTTTCAGAAACGTCTGCCTCTGCTCCCGTCCAGGTTCTTGTATCTCTGTCAGGCTGGGTCATCAAACTCTCCAGCTATATTTTATAGTGATTGTAGATACAGAGCAGTTACTTTTTTTGAGCATTGCCAATCTCTTTTGGATGAAAAAGTCTTCATCAACATGTAGCGGCGGCTCATGGTTATAATTTTATTAGTATCTTCTTTTTGTCAAGGAAAATAGCCATTAGAGTGAATAGGGCAACATAGCAAAGGGAATAAAAGAGCGATCCCCATTCGTTATTTCCAAAAATAGGAACGCATAGGTGCTGGTAGAACCACGTCAGGAAAGTGACTCTTGATGTAGACAGCGATCCGTCTGCTGTCGTGGTCGTAGTTTGCCATGCAAAAAATCGAGCTATTGCACCCAAAATTGTGGCCATCACAAAAGCAAATAGGGGGTTCATCCCCAATGCTTTAAACGGAGACAGGATTTTTTCGAACCGAATCTTCCTCCAGCCACCCACAATGTCTGTCAAGTAGATAAGAAAAGCCAGTAGCATGGTTGAACACCCGGCTGCGAAGAGGGCGTAGGAGCCTGTCCATAAGGGCTTATTGATTGGGAGCCAGTTTCCCCAAACAAGCCCCAATCCGATGCTAATCAACGAAAGGGTATATAACAAGGCCACCGTATCGTTTTTTTGATCACTTCTTTGGATGAGTCCTCCGATTGAATATCCCAACAGCAGCGTTCCAGCTCCAGATAGTGTCCCCAAAACTCCTTCCGGATCAAAAGGAAACCCTAATCCCCGGTATACATGATTTTTACCGATTAACCAGATATCGATAGGGCCGGAAATATTGCCTTCTTTGGAATAGGGATCGTCTCCCCCAAGGAAATAGAGAATAGCCCAATGCAACAACAGTACCACCACCGCGCCCCAGGCAATATTTTTTGGTTTGCGCAACCAAAGGGCTAAAAATCCGCCAACCACATAGGCCATGCCAATGCGCTGCAAGACCCCAAAAATGCGTATGTTGCTTAGAGTGTTGAAGCAATTGGTGCCCCAACTCAGGTCGGGTTTTGAATTTTGAAGATAAGAAGTAATGGCATTAAGCAGGAGACCGACAATAAAAATCAGAACGCCACGAACAAACAATTTTTTTAGTACGGCGGAGTTAAGCCCCTGAGTGAATTTAGCAAAGGAAAAGACCATTGCTGTGCCCACAATAAAGAGAAAAAAGGGGAAAACCAGGTCGGTAAATGTCCAACCATGCCATTTGGCATGATAGAGAGGAGCAAATGCCATGTTGCCTCTACCTCCGGGGTTATTTACCAAAATCATTCCTGCAACGGTAATTCCGCGCATGATGTCTAAAGCAACGTATCGCTTTGTTGTTTCCATGTTGTTTCCATGTTGTTTTTCCGCCTAAATTAAAATGTTACATTGCACTAGTGTTGCGTTTGTGAATCAGGTTAGCATTATGGACATCAGGGAAGCAGTACTGATTCGGCTCAAGAAAAGCTAATGAATGCTTTGTGGGGGAACTCTAGTCGCTGCGCTCCTTTCGCCTCCCCCACGCCCCCTACTAGTGTCGCATCCTTGTAGTGTTTATCGCACTTCTGGAGATGTGGCGAAAAAGCATTTGGATAGTATAGTTAATTTGCGGACGCGACACTAGTTAATCCCCAACCTGGTCTTCATCGCCGGAGGCAGTGCATCTTTATGCAATGTTATATACAGGGTTTTGGCAAGCATGTAGTTGCGGCTCATGTAAAGATAGCCTTTATATTCGCTATTCTCTGTACCCCAGCTATTCTTGATTATGTAAAACTTGTTGCCCTTGTCGTCAAGGGCTGTGCCAACACAGTGCATACTGTGGTCGTCCGTGGTTTGCCAGTCGCCGAACATTGCCGTCCGAGATTCGGGAGTTACAGCGGCCTCTTTTTCTTCTTCTGGTTTGGCATCAGTGTCTAAATTGAGGGCATAGCCTCTCCTCATTTGAAAGCCGGCTTCGCTAACGTCAGAGCCAATCGCATAGCTATAGCCCTTTTCTATGGCTGAATCCAGAAGGGAAGCAAAGTCCTCGTACGGTACGTTGATAAAGCTGGCATCATGGCTCCAATTGTCTGGTGTTTCCATCCTGAAACGAGTGTAGGGGGCATAGAGAGTAAAGGTGCCAATGCTCACATAATCAGAAGGTTCGATTTGCAGGTGGTTTTTCATAAAATTCATCGGAGTCCATGTTTGGCCACCGTAACTGAAAGAAGCTATGGGTTTGCCCAAGTAGGCATCCAGGATGCCATCCACGGCTGATGGCCAGGCAGAAGTGAGGCGCCTACCTCCTTTTATGCCCGATAAAAACCCCCCTAATGCCTTTTCTAATTCAGAATGATTGTGATTTTTTTCGCCTGGCAGTAAGCCAGTATAGGCAGTCTGCGGAACCAGGCCCACTTTGGACATGGCATAGATGGCATCACCATTTTGGGCACCCTGTCCCCAATCCATAGCACCATGGAGGCGCATATAGGCAGTTGCTCGCCTGGGATAGGTGGCCCTGACCAGGTGCATTTCTGAAAGATTATGTTCTCCTCTGCCTTTGCGGATGATTTCTGCCTCGATCATGGAAACCGTTGCGAAGCACCAGCAGGTTCCTGTCGAAGCCTGGTTCTTGACAGGCGTATGGGGTATTACCTTTGTATCAGTAAAAACTTTTTTCGGAGCGTTTTGCACAGGTGCTTGTGCGACCAGGGCAAATACCGGAAAAAGCGTCAGGGCTATTGTTATGCGGCGCATGGTGACTCCTCTGAAATAATGTCTGGCTGTATTCTATCCTAAATTGCGTTCAAAATGCCTTGAACATCTCTGTGTCAGAGTATTTACGAACAGAATCATGACATTTTGACAACGATTGAGGGGTCGATTTCATGCTGTAGCAGCCCCTCAATGAATTGGAGCGTCCCAGTACCCGCTGCGGGACATGAACCGCACGCACCTTGGTAGGCAATGGTGAGGGTTTTCCCATCAAAGGAAATGATTTCCAAACCACCGCCATCGCCTGCCAATCCAGGTCGGATTCTGTTGTTTACAACATCCATGATCTTATGAAATTTATCGTCTGTCGGAGATGTCTCACCATTGCTACCATACTCAACCTCGTTGTCAATTCTGCACTCTTCAATGGCTTCGCAGATGGGGTCAATTAAATCTGCCCACACCGCTGATTGGAGCTTGTTAACTGTGACAAATTTGTCCATGTAGAAAACAGACACCACGTTGCCCAGCGCAAAAATGGAAGACCCCAGCTGATCTCCGACCGCTGATGCAAAGTCCTGAAAAGACCGGGCACTTTTTGTCAGTAGCGGCTCCCTCACTACAAACTTAAGCGCGTTCGGGTTTGGTGTTGGTTCGATATTTATGACCTTAGGCATTTAGCGAAGCTCAGTCATTAGGTTCTTCATACAGCCCGTTATGCCAGACATTTTGGATGTCATCATTGTCTTCCAGCAGATCAACTAACTTCAGGAAGCTCTTCAGTTTGTCCTCGGGTACCTGTGTTTCGGTGCTTGGGGCCATGATGATCTTGGATTCAATCACTGGCATTTTTGCTTTATCTATGGCCTCTTTGACAGCCATGTAGGAATCAGGGGCTGTTGTGATAATCCAGACATCTTCTTCCTGGGCTACATCATCGGCACCGGCATCCAGGGCGATTTCCATGATTTTTTCTTCAGAAATACTGCCATCAATAACAATCTGTCCCTGTTTGGAGAACAAGTATCCAACAGACCCTTGAGCACCTAATTCGCTTCCGAACTTGGCGAAGTAAGACCTGACCTCCGGCGTGGTGCGGTTTTTGTTGTCAGTCAATGCTTCGATCAGGAAAGCTACGCCACCAGGGCCGTAGGCTTCATATAAAACTTCTTCGTATGACACACCATCCAGTTCACCTGCGCCCTTCTTGATGGCCCTTTCATAGTTATCCTTGGGCATATTTGCACCCTTGGCCTGATCTACTGCAAGTCTTAACCTGGGATTGGCATCGATGTCGCTGCCGCCCATCCTGGCGGCAACGCTGATTTCTTTTAGTAACTTAGTCCACAGCTTTCCACGTTTGGCATCCGCTGCGCCCTTTTTGTGCTTGATGGTAGACCATTTGCTATGGCCAGACATAATATCTCTCCCAACAAAAAAATGATTATAGCACCTGTATCTTAAATGCTTTGCATCGAAATGGAGATGTCAGGGAAATCACCCTCTTATCATGCGCTTAGACATACGGGCGAAGGGTGGGGGGGCCTGTCTGATGACTGGACGCTCCAGCATGAATTGGTACCATTGGTCACCATAAACTTTCATTTTCATTGGTTTTTTATTTTGAAGCAATGTGCGATTTGACATAAGGCGCTCATCGTTTTTGCAGTTTTTCAACCCTTCGTTCAGGATCGCGATTGCAGTGTCCCTTTCGTGCATTTCGTTGAGTACGTAAGCATAAACCGCATAAATCAGGCTCTCCTTCTTGCCAGATTTGAGAGCCAGGTCAAAGGTTTTTTTTGCGCTGCCTTTTTCGCCCCGCTTCCATTGCAGAATCGCAAGCATAACTTTAGCGATGTAATGATTCATGCTGGCCGACTTAAGCAGAGGCTCTGCTTCAGAGTGCTTGTTTCTGATGTATTGAAATGTGCCTATCTGGCCATCGACTGAACCCTTGACCATGAATTGCCATGGAGCCAGAGCATAGGCTTCCTTCATGATCTCGATTGCAGGTTCCCACTGTTGTCTCTTGAGTTGTTCAGAGGCTCTCTCAAAAATTTTTTCCATCTTGCCTTGCGCTCTTTTTCCAAGATAGATAAAGAGTAATATCCCAGGTATTAATCCCAGTAGAATCCCTAATACTGGGGTTACCCCCAAAGGCCAATGGAGCAGAACTGCAAGTAGGATTGCTGCGCCAAGGCTAATGGCGAGATTTATCACGTTGGCCCCCGAAGTGCTTAACCATCAATCTTGAGCGGTTATTGCTGCATTTTTTGAAAACAGACAGTAGTACGACTCATTCTGTTCAAAAATACAATCATTAATGTTTATAGTTTTATGAAATTACGCCGGTGCGAACCTTAGCAGAGCGTTTTTTACGTTGTTGGCGTCTGACCGCAGGTTTGGCCAAAACAACTCCAGATATGGTCTTTGGCGGTCTGCCCGGGCCACGTTTCGGCTTATTAGCTTCCGTTCTGGCCCTTGAAGTTGTTTTAGCTTTGGCCCTTGAAGTTTTTTCTTTGTGCAACTTTTCACGGCGAATAATTGCCTGAGCGGCCCGGCCCGTAACGACAATTCTTTCGCCATTTTTAAGTGTCTTTAATTTGCTTCCGGATTTGCGTCCACGCTTTTTGTTAATCGGCAATGGT
>Ga0082212_10001335_pt1 | contig 36384 bp, 34 predicted proteins | sample TergutNt197P3_FD_71548 | JGI IMG/M metagenome (GOLD analysis project Ga0082212, IMG submission 71548) | Neocapritermes taracua P3 segment gut microbial communities from Petit-Saut dam, French Guiana - Nt197 P3 | ecosystem: Host-associated > Arthropoda: Insects > Digestive system > Gut ...
ATCCCCGTACCAATCAGGTGGTTGGGGGCGTGGGTTGTTTCCTGGACATCGTCCAGATGCAGACAACGGTACAGCACACCATTGATACCAACGAAGAAATTTCCGCCATGGCGATTTATTCCAACAACGGCTTTATTATGGCAAGCTATGTTCCCGAACGGGTGGGAAAGATGCTTCGCGATGTTGATAACATATACGGAGACTATTGGGATGCCGCAAACAACGCGGTGCAAAGCGGGCAGGCCTATAGCTGCACCTCCTTTTCTTCGGTGCTGGATTCGAATGTGGATATAGAAATAGTTCCCTTCAAAATAGCCGATTCGGACAAGAGCTGGGCGGTAATGCTGGGAACCAAGGAATCCTATATTTTGGCCGAAGTGAAAAGAATGGAAGAGTTTACCGTTATACTGGCGCTGGTAGCCATTGTAGTAACGGCGATAATTGTTTTCCTGTTCGTGAGCAGCGTTACCAGGCCGATTGTCAATGTAGCCCTTACCCTCAAAGATATTTCCGAGGGCGAGGGGGATTTAACGACGGTGATTCCCGAAAAAGGAAATGATGAAACTTCCGACATGGCCCATTACTTCAACCTTACCCTGGGAAAAATCAAAGGCCTGGTACTCACCATCAAGCAGCAGTCGGCGAAACTGTTTGATATCGGCACCGAGCTTGCCAGCAACATGACCGAAACCGCCGCCGCCGTTAACGAGATCACTTCCAACATTCAGAGCATCAAGGGCAGGGTAATCAATCAGAGCGCCAGCGTCACCGAGACCAACGCCACCATGGAACAGATCACCCACAGCATCGACCGGCTCAACGGCAATGTGGAAAAACAAACCACCAGCGTCGCGCAGTCTTCGGCGGCGGTTGAAGAAATGCTTGCCAACATCCAGTCGGTCACCAACACGCTGGTCAAAAACACCGCCAACGTACAGGAACTGATGGAAGCCTCCGAGGTTGGCAAAACCGGCCTGCAGGATGTGGCGGCGGACATTCAGGAGATCGCCCGCGAATCGGAGGGTCTTTTGGAGATCAACTCCGTCATGGAAAATATCGCCAGCCAGACCAATTTGCTCTCGATGAATGCCGCGATTGAAGCCGCCCACGCCGGGGAAGCGGGCAAGGGCTTTGCCGTTGTCGCCGATGAGATCCGCAAGCTGGCGGAAAATTCCGGCGAACAGTCGAAAACCATCAGCACGGTACTGAAAAAAATCAAGGGTTCCATCGACAAGATCATTGAGTCCACCGACAATGTACTGAACAAATTTGAGGCGATAGATCGCGGGGTAAAGACCGTTGCGGATCAGGAAGAAAATATCCGCAATGCGATGGAAGAACAAAGCGTCGGCAGCAAGCAGATACTTGAAGCCATCGGCACCCTGAACGAAATGACCAACCAGGTGAAAGACGGCTCCTTTGAAATGCTTCAGGGCAGCAAGGAAGTCATTCAGGAAGGCGGAAATCTTGAGCGGGTAACCGAGGAGATAACCGGCGGCATGAACGAGATGGCTATCGGCGCGGAACAGATCAACATCGCCGTTCACCGCGTCAACGATCTCTCCGGCGAAAACCGCGAAAACATCAACAGCCTGGTAAAGGAAGTTTCCCGGTTTAAGGTTGAATAGTTAGAAATCCGCATCCATGCGGATTAAAAATGGTGACTGTCACCATTTTTATTATGCGCCGCCATTCGGCGGCGTGACGTCATCCTCGCTGCCAGGCAATCAGCGGCCGGGATACTGAATAGTAATTGAAAAATATTCGCTGGGTGGCAGCGGCGTTCCGCCGGTGAAATCAGAGCCTATCGGGGGAGGAGGCTGGACGGATGTCTTCTTTACATACGAAGGGTCTACAACCTTGCCTTCCTTCCCCACAAAACTCTCCGAACCGGCGGGAACCGGTATCGCCCTTCCCCTGTTGCCGCGGAAAGACACTCCCCCCTCGGTAACCTTAAGGCTGCGCGTATTAAACTCAAAACTGGTTCCCCGCACCGAAGCGGTCGCGGTGGGGCTTTGTACCGTAAAGTTTGCCCTGGTTCCGGCAGGCGGCTTTACGTCAACCCTTACACGCCCCGACTGAAGGTTCATGCTCAGGTTTTCGCTGCCGGATCCAATCTGTATTTCGGCCAGGGAAAGGCGGGTTAAAGGCCGTACCGTAATCTCGGAACTTCCTACGGCGATTATGGCGGTACTCTTGAAGCCGGTGGAAACAATGGTATTCGGCGCAACCTCATCACCCGCCCGGGCAGGAACAAATTCGGAAGTACCCGCCGGTTTCAGTTCCACCTCTCCGGCCAATTCCCGTATTACCGCCGACTGGGCATACATCCCGAATACCGTTACGCATACCATAACCGCAGCACACAATGTCTTTTTCATATAACCCCCAACTTAATACAAAGCCAATAATGCGGTCAGCTGCACACGCCACTGAGGTTCCCTCTCGGGCGCGGCGTTGCCCGTTACGGGAAGAAAAACACCGCCGCCCAGATTAAGCTGTATATCCGAAACAGGACTCCATATCAGCCGCGCAAAATATTCGCTTCCCAAAAAATATTCATCGTCGTTATCCATATCCACCGGATATTGTACATAGGTTCCCAAATCGCTGCGAATAAAATACGCAAAGGTAAAACCGGCGGAAAGGGTTTTGTGCAAACGGGCGGTGTAATCAAGACTAAGCATTGAAATTCCCGAAGGCGCCGCCTCCAGAATAGCCCCATAGGGTTTGGAGGTAACCGGGGTAAATGCGGCCAATGGCCCGCTCTCCATCGTGCCGCTGGAAAAATATCCGGTAAACGAAAGCAGGCTGAGGAACGGTGTGGGCGCAGTCCAAAAAACCTCCAGTTCCCCCGCAAGGCCGATGTTAAAACCGCTGCCGGCTTTTGCCGAATATTCCGCCAGTTCAAGAGCGCCGCCCAGTTCAAACATAAACTGACCAAAAGACATGCCGGCTTTTGCCGTAAGATACTGGCTGTGCAGATACAGTTTTTCATTGGTATCATTTTCTGTTCTATTGTTCAGATCAAACTGGGTAATTACGGCTAACCGAGCGCTGACCAGATCCGCAATGGCCGGATACTCCCAGCCAAGAGCAGCCAGCATACGCCGGGAGGCAAAATAGGTGCCGAAAAAATCGTCATAATCCAATTTTCCATGATAGTCCTGCGTATCTTCCATGGTCATGGTTATATTGGTTTTCTTTTTGTACAGCAGCCCCGTGTACCACGCGCCCGCGCTAAAGGTTCCCATCTGGTTGTCATACAAAAATTGAAAGCCGTCAAAAAGCCCTTCGGCAGCGGGGGCAAATGGAGCGGAGTACAGCATACGCCCCGCCGTTATTTTCGCGGTTCCGAAGCGCCATGAAAATTCAGTGCGCAAGAGTTCAGGAATACAGTAAAATTCTTCTTCCTCTGTTCCCAGAGTCATTCCCGCGGTGATAATGCCTTCCCCGAACTGTTGGTCTGACGAATCACCCAGCAGGAATGAAAAGCGGGGGATAAAGACCGCCTCATAACTGAATGCGGTTTTTTCCGTACCGCCCACCCTTGCGCCCTGATCCACCAGCAGGCCGAAATCCAAGGCCGCGAGAGAAACCGGCAACGAAAAAACCATCAGCAGAAAAGCAGCAATATTCTTCATGCGCTCGTTATCTTCCTTGTTTACTACGGCAATATGTGGTCTTGCGCCGCTTCAATAACATGCAGCACGGGAAGGTCGTTGGTGGTATTCCATTCCCAAACATCGTCAAAGTCCCAATCAAGGTCACTTGTAGTTTTCCACCACGCCTCGTTTTTGACATTGGCGACGCTTACATTCGCGCCGTGCTCGTTAGAAGCAGTAACGGTGCTGCCATTGACCAGCATATCCTCCCGTGCGTAATTGTAAGTGAACTGCCCGCTGAAGGAGGGATTATTGGCTATACGGCAGCCTGTCCCGGAAATACTTTGATTAAGCGCAACACAGTTTTCAACCTTCCCGTAGTTACCTCCCACTATGCCGCCTTTGTTTGAGGATGTACCTGTTATGTTCCCTGTGGCGTAGCAGTTTTTTATCAGAACATCTTTACCGTTACTCCCCGCCACGCCGCCGGCAAATTGGTTTGTAGCCGTTACATCCGCCGTTGAGTAACAGTTTTCAAGCTTCCCAAGGTTCATTCCCACAATGCCGCCAATATAATCATTCCAGTTGCCTGTGCCTGAAATGCTGCCCGAAACCGCGCAGTTTTCCACGGTACCGTCATTAGCCCCCGCTATGCCGCCAATGCTCCAGCCGGGGCAATCAATTATGCAATTTTCCAGATTAAGGTTTTTAACTAATCCGCCCTGACCTATCGTTTTGAACAAGCCTTTATTTCCTAAAACGGGGGAGCCAATTTTCATGTTGCTGATTGTTTTGCCGTTGCCGTCAAAAATTCCGGTGAATGGGGAGTCGATGGGTGTCCAGAGAGTGCCGCTCAGTCCGCCAAGGTCAATATCGTTGGCGAGTTTGTAATACCCGTTCAGGTTATCGGAAATCGCTCCAGTTCCTCCCGCGAGGTGATTGAAATTGGGATTGCGTTATCCTGCGCTGCTCCGGCGGCAAAGTTCGATTTGTTTATCGGATTGCCGTAAAAGTCCACGGTGGGATAGCCATCGGACAAGGTAACTGAGCCTAACCGTACTTCGCTGCCGGAAAGCAGTTTGCAGTCGTCCGGTGATATGGGCCGGGATGTAATGTACTTGTCCTTCCCGGTTGTATTAACCCAGCCGCAGTCCCCCAGAGTTGTGCCAAACGGTATATCAACAACATTATAGCCGAGGGATGTTGTGGTTCCGGAAGTATAAACATCATTATTACATACCACCGGGTAATTGTCGAGTGGGTAGTCATCGGCGTTTATTTTTTTGTTTTGGTAGAACAGGCTGCCTTCAAGAGTCATATCCCCTGTATTGAAAATTGCCCCGCCTCTTCCGTAGGCCGCGTTATTATAGAAAGTACAGCCTTTAATAACCATAACATCATTGTTACGAATTGCTCCACCGTTGGCCGTATTTGAAGAATGAGCACGATTCCCGCTGAATATGCATGATTCCAGGATAACAATGGATTTTGCATATTGTCCACCATTAGAAATCGCCATGCCGTTTGTATTCATAGAGATATCTTTGAAGTGAATACGGCGTATCGTTACCGTTTGATCATTTTGGGGATCATCATATTCAGTTCCGTGCTCTCTGGGATTTGTAACTGAAAACAGCGACAAACATAAAGGACCAAGAGCACCTGGAGCATATTCGCCTGTCCCTGTTATTACCACGCCGTTTCCTTCTATGGTAAGGTCTTTATATATACCCAGATAGGTGCGTAACTCAATGGTTTTGTCACCATCCAGCTCTATGCTGATGGTATCCCCTTCAACCGCGGTTTCTATTGCATGGCGCAGGGTTCCGGGTAAAGGGTTAGTTTTGGTATCTTCGTTGTCAGTGACGATTAACGTTCCTGTAAATACCGCTTCTATTTTGGTATTGTCGACTGTCAGGGTTAAACTTATCGGGTTTTCTGTACGTCGTTCTGTTCCGTTTATCAGCCAGTACCTGAAAGCGTAGCCCTCATTCTCGGTTGCCGTAAACGTAACAGAAGAAGGATACAGCCCGTCTGCATTGAGCGGGCTAATAGTTCCCCGTTCGCTGCCGCCTTTTACCGAAAGGTTAAGGGTATATTTACCGTTCTTGCCCTGTGTACCCTGCACCGCACCGGCATACGCGGGATACTGTATGGGGTTGCCGTGGAAATCGAATTCAGGATAATCGTCCAGCGTTGCGGGATTAAAGGTATAGTCCGTAACCTCGCTTTCGGAAAACAGCCTGAAATTTGCCGGTGAAAACGGAAGGGCGTCTCCGATTTGTTTATCGGTTGCATGAGGGATCCAGCCGCAATTATCCGAATCAAAAACATTGTAGCCGAGAGACTCTACATCATCATCAGGACCATTCACAATCCTTACAGAGGCTGATGAATTGGGATTGTAATTCCCGTAGAACAAATTCCCGATCAGTATTATTTTACCAGCTTCATTCCGAATCTGCTCGTATGTGTTATTGTAAAAAGTACAGCCCTTGATGATTATTGTTCCATTTTGATCAAAATGGCGATCATTATAAATAGAACCGGCTCCATAATTACCGTCGCCTAAATTTCCGCTGAATATACAGGATTCCAGGGTCAAATTCCCTCCCCGATTATCAATCGCGCCGCCCCAATAAAATGATCCATCGCCATTCGTAAAGTGAAGACGGCTTATCTTTATATTTCCGGGATAAATCTTAACAAAAGAGGCTCCTTTATTACCATTCAAGGTTGCGCCGTTTCCCATGATAGTAAGGTTAATTCCGGCATCTTTGGATATTTCAATCGGACTCTGAGTTACCGTAATTGACCCGCCGTAACTGCTGAATAACAACAACAGCGTTTCAACGTTCTCGTTGTTATCTGTAATTTCCGTCCACCTTTTTTGGGCATCTTCCAAAGCGGCCCTGAAACTTCCCGTAATCGGGCTTTCACCTGCGCCGGGATCATAATCCCGCCTGTTGGTTACAAAAAATAGATTGTCAAAACTGCCGTACTTCCCCGATTCCATTTCTATGGCAATGGGGGCGTTTGGTCCGGGCTTTATTTCCTCCCTTGAGCTGCCGGTGGCGAGCAATTCGTTTAAATACTTGTCCAGGTATGTTTCTACGGTAATGGTCCACTTCCCCGGTGTTGCGGAAAAATAAACGGTCTTATTGCCGGTAAACTGCTGCTTCTGATCTGCCGAGGGGCCGCCGGTCAGTGTTACCACATGCTCAAAATCGGGAATACAGGCATGGAAGCCCGACCGTGCTCCGCTGTCTCCGCCGCCGATGGTAATGCTAAAAGTACCCTCGCCGCCGTGCCACGGGCTAAAACAGCCGGTCAGCACACTTATCATCAGCAGCGCGATAACTGCGAAAAGTCCGTATCTCTTTTTCATGTGAAATACCCTCAGTGGTAAGTATACCACACCTTGATGAAAAAAACGGTATAAGTAGAGGCTCTATGCTGTTTTTTCTCGCACACCTGCGGGGTTGTTGATTTATTCTCCAGCGAGTTGTACGATAACGGCGGAGAAACAGATTATGCCCGAGCTGCCGGATTTGCATATTTTTTCCTGTAATTTAAAAAGAAGGATTCTGCACAAAAATATTGTGTCGGTAACGGCATACAATACACGGAACATCGACACGCCTGCTTTATTCAGGGAAAAAATAACCGGAACCGATATTCGGGATATAGTCCGCGAAGGCAAAGAACTGCATTTTTTTACCGGTAATCAAAACAGTTTTGGCGTTCATCTTATGCTGAGCGGCAAATTTTCTGTCGTAAACCGGCATGAAGAAGAAAAAATAAATTCAAAAATAGCGGCCATGTGTTTTGAAAACGATGAAGTATTTGTGATAAGCGACTATCAATATCTTTGCAAAGTAAGGCTGAATCCAAAACCCTCCAAAGTGCCGGATGCTTTGTCGGATACATTCACCGGCGAATATTTTTCGGATCAAATAAAAAGAAACGCATCCCGGAATATAAAGGAAGTTCTGATCGATCAAAAAATTATCAGGGGCATAGGAAACGCGTATGTCGATGAGATTTTGTGGAAGGCGAACATTTCACCCGGGTCTGCCGCGGGCAGAATCCCGGAAGAAAAAGTACAGGATCTGTTTCGCTCTGTTCCTTTTGTGCTGAATGACGCGATACAAAATATCCAGAAAATATCGCCGGACATTATCAGCGGTGAAGAAAGAAGTTTCCTGAAGGTTCACAATCCGCACAAAAAATACACCGATGAAGGGGAGCGAATTATCGTGAAGACGGTGGCCGGAAAAAAAACATATTATACGGAAAAACAGCAGCTGTATCTGTAACTTTTGCCAAAACATAGCCCTGCCGCGCCGGCGGGCGGCTGTACTTTTTCCCGTATCCATGTATAATTCCCGCATGGAAGTAACCACATTACCGCGGCTTATTCAAAAAAATGTCCGGGAATACCCGGATTATGCCGCACAGTACAGCAAAAACGAAGCGGGGGTTTTTCAGCCCACCACCTACACGGCATTGTACCGCGAGATTCTGACCTGCGCGGCGGGTCTGCGCGATGCCGGCATCCGGCGGGAAGATCATGTCGGTTTTGTATCGGACAACCGGAAGGAATGGCTCATTCTCTCAATGGGTCTGCACTGTCTGGGCGCGGTGGATGTTCCCCGCGGCTGCGATTCCATGGCCGCCGAGCTGGCGTATATTCTTTCCTTTGGCGACTGTAAATCCGCGATACTGGAAAACGAGGCGCAGCTGGCAAAGATTCTGAGCCTGCGCGACAAAATGCCCATGCTCAAAATGCTGATCCTCATCGATAACGATTTTGACAAGGGACAATATTCGGCGGCATTGTCGGGGATTCGCGTTCTGGGCTACCGGGACATTATTGAGCAGGGGAAAACCCTTACCACAGAAGGAACCGGCGGCATTCAGTCTATCGAAGCGGAAATTGAACAGGGCAAGGGCGATGATCTTGCCACGATCATTTTTACATCGGGAACCACCGGCGAGCCCAAGGGCGTTATGCTGACCCACAAAAATTTTCTGCACCAGTCAAGCCTTGCTCCTTTGGCAATAGACAACAAACTTGGCGATATATGGCTTACCGTGCTGCCGGTCTGGCATTCCTTCGAACGGTCGGTTCAGTACATCTGTCTGCATCCGGGCGGCGCGCTGGCCTATTCAAAACCTGTGGGGAAGATTCTGCTTGCGGATTGCCAGAAGATCCGTCCCCACTGGATGACATCGGTTCCCCGTATTTGGGAAGCGCTGCGCGCCGGCATCTACCGCAACGCAGCATCGGGAAGCGCCGCAAAAAAAGCGCTTTTCAATTTCTTTGTGACGATCTCAAACGCCCATGAAAAAATGAAGGCTATGCTGTTGGGAAGGATGCCCCAGTTCAAACGGCGTTTTGTGCCTTTTGATATGCTTGTTTCGTTCATTCCGTTTTTGCTGCTTACTCCCCTGCGCGCCCTGGGGAATCTCCTTGTGTTCAAGAAAATTAAAGCTATGGTAGGCGGCCGCCTGCGGGCGGGAGTTTCCGGCGGCGGGGCGCTGCCCGACGCGGTGGACAAATTCTTTTCCGCGGCGGGAGTAATGGTTCTGGAAGGCTATGGCCTTACCGAAGCCGCGCCGGTACTGGCTGTGCGGTATCTTCACAATCCGGTCCCCGAAACCATCGGCCCTCCCTTCCCGGATATGGAAGTGGTGATCCGCGATCCGGAAACCGGCAGGGAAATGCCCCCCGGACAAAAAGGCGTTCTCTATGCGCGCGGCGATCAGATCATGCAGGGTTACTACAAAAAGCCGGAGGAAACCAAAAAGGTTATCGACAGCGAGGGATGGCTGAACACCGGCGATATCGGGCTAAAAACATGGAAGGGAGATCTCAAACTAACCGGGCGGGCAAAGGATACCATCGTCCTGTTGGGCGGCGAGAACATTGAGCCGGTTCCCATCGAAAACAAAATCCGCGATTCGGAATATATCGATCACGCTGTGGTAATGGGGCAGAATCAAAAGTACCTTGGCGCGCTGGTGGTTCCCAATTTGGAACAGATCGAAGCGTTCGCGAAGGAAAACAACATTCCCTACATGGACACCGAAAGCCTCACGAAACTTCCTGAAATCAGGGAACTGATACAAAGCGAAATTTCCGGGCGGATAAACCGGAAGACCGGCTTCCGGGGCTTTGAGCTGATCTTCCGTTCGGCGGTGCTGGCAAAACCCTTTGAGCCGGGTGTGGAACTTTCCGGCAAACAGGACTACAAACGCCATGTAATTACCGATATGTACCGAAAGGAAATAGCCGAACTCTTCGCGGACTAAAGGTGAAGCGCTGTGCGCTTCACCTTGCAGTTTTGGACAAGTCCAAAACTGCATGAAATTCTTCCATGGAGTTTTTACATTGTAAAAACTCCAAGACAAAAAGGCTTTGCCTTTTTGTCAGAACTCCAGCTAAAGCATCGAAACAGCGGCTTCCATGCCGCCCGCCAGGTAAGCCCTATTCCCCAATAACATATCCCTGCTGTATACTACCCCTATGGGCAGGACATTTGTCTTTGTGAATCAAAAAGGAGGGGTCGGCAAGACTACCTCGGCTCTCAACATAGGCGCGTACCTCGCCGAAGAGGGGAAAAAAGTACTGCTGGTGGACTTTGACGCCCAGGCAAACCTTTCCTCGGGCGTGGGAGCAAAGCCGCCCAAACCGGGGATCTACGAACTGCTGTCGGGAACGGCGACCATTGAGCAGGTTATTAAAAAAACGGCTGTTGCCCGCCTGGAGGTGATCCCTTCCAGCATCGATCTTTCCGGCGCGGCGGTGGAGCTTATCGAACAGGAAGACCGGGATCTGTTTCTGAAAAAAGCCCTGTCACCCGTAAAAAACCGCTACGACTTTATTTTGATAGACTGCCCCCCCAGCCTGGGAGTGCTTACCCTGAACGGCATGGCGGCGGCGGACTCGGTGCTTATCCCCATGCAGTGCGAATATTTTGCGATGGAGGGCTTAAGTCTGCTTTTGAAAACCATCCAGCGGATACAGCGCGGTCTGAACCGCTCCCTGGATATTGGGGGAATTTTCTTCACCATGTACGACCCCCGCACGCGGCTTGCCCATGATGTGGTAAAACAGGTCAGCACCTATTTCAGGAACGCGGTTTTTTCGACACTTATCCCCAGGAATGTCCGCCTGTCCGAAGCGCCTTCCCACGGACAGCCCATCGTACTCTACGATCCTAACTGTTCCGGGGCAAAGGCCTACCAAAGCCTTGCGCGCGAAATAATTAAACGCACTGCGGCGCAAAATGCAAAAGCGGCAGCTTCGGCTGCAGCAGCGGCGGCGCAGAACACGAAGGGAGGCACCTGAGATGGCGCGCAAGGGAGGATTGGGAAGAGGCCTGGACGCCCTGCTTCCCGGCGGCGGCGCTGACGATGCCGTCTTTGGCGGCGCGGATGGTACCAGCACGGGCAGAAAAATCTCCGAAAAGCGGCCGGCATCATCCGCCGCGCCTGGCGCACCCCACGGCGAAGTTGTGCAGCTTGCGATTGACCGGCTGGTTGCCAACCCCGGCCAGCCCCGGAAAAATTTCGACGAAACGGAACTGCGCGAACTGGCGGACTCCATCGGAGAGCATGGTATTATCCAGCCGATAATCGCCATGCCAGCGCCAAAAGGCACGCCAGCCCCAAAAGGCACGGACGCCGGTTCGTACATCATCATTGCCGGCGAGCGGCGGACACGGGCTGCACGGCTGGCCGGCCTGAGCGAAGTGCCGGTTATCATCCGCGAGTACACCGACCAGAAGCGGCTTGAAGTTTCCCTCATCGAAAATATCCAGCGCAGCGACCTGAACCCCATCGAGGAAGCGGCGGCCTACAAGAACCTGATGGACTACTCACATCTGTCTCAGGAAGAACTTGCCGTCAAGGTCGGCAAAAGCCGCTCGGCGGTAACCAACGCCCTGCGCCTTTTGAAGCTTCCCGCCGAAATGCAGAAAAGCCTCGAAAGCAGCCCGGAAAGCGGCGGCATAAGCGCCGGCCATGCCCGCGCCCTTCTGGCGGTAACGGACAAAAAACTGCGGGACAAGCTGTTCCGGGAAATCACCGGCAGGGGGCTTTCCGTGCGCGAGGCGGAAAAACGCGCCCTGGCATTAAACGCCGCCGAAGGCGAAGCGGCAAAACCCCTTAAACGTCCGCCGGAAATCACCGAAATGGAAGAAAAATTTATCGAACGGCTGGGAACCAAGGTTATCATTGAAGGAGGGCTGGAAAAAGGCCGGATTCATATCGAATACTATTCAATGGAAGACCTGGACCGGCTGTACGATATAATAGGCGGACGGTAATTATGCTGAAAGCGGCGTTTCCCGGCACATTTGACCCCCCCACCCTGGGGCATCTCAATATAATACAGCGGGCGGCGGGCATTTTTGACGAACTTCTCGTCGTGATTGCCGAAAACCGCCAGAAAAAATACCTTTTTTCAACCGATGAACGCCTTGAAATGCTCCGCGAGCTTACCAAAGAACGGTCCAATGTGTCCGTAGCCGTCTGCAATTCCCTCATCGTCGAGTTTTTGCAGAAAAAGGGCATCAAAATCCTGGTCCGCGGCATGCGGGGAATGGGGGATTTCTCTTTTGAATTTGAGCTTTCCATGATGAACAGGGCATTGAATCCCGAAATCGAGACTATTTTTATGACCTGCGACCCGGAGTATTTTGTCCTGCGCTCCTCATCCATCAAGGAGCTTGCCTCTTTTCAGGGGAATGTCACCGGTATGGTACCCCCCCTGGTTGCCCAGGCTCTGCGGGGAAAATATCCGCAGGAAAATACTTGACAAAAATCTAAAAAATGTCAGTTATTACTTGACACAAATACAGCTTTTTGTTATTTTCGATAACTAGAGAGGCGGCGTCACCACAAAGGTGGCGTTCAATAGACTTCGCCGCTCATGCGGCGTATAGGAGAGGTTGATATGGCTGTACCCAGATACAAGACATCAAAAGCGCGGACCCGCCGAAGAAGGTCCATCAACATGAAACTTACCGCTCCGAACCTGATCGAATGCAGCACTTGCGGCAACAAGGTACTTCTGCACCGTGTTTGCCCAAAATGCGGGTTCTACCGGGGACGGCAGGTCATAGTTCCGGATTCCAAAGTTTAATCAAAGAGAGGAAGAAATGGACGAATTATTTGAGAAAATGAAGAAACTCATCGCCGAAAAACTCGAAGTTGATGAGTCGAAGATCACCCTGGAGGCGTCTTTCCGCCAGGACCTTGGCGCGGACAGCCTGGATACCTACGAGTTGGTCTATGCCATTGAGGAAGAAATGGGCATCTCCATTCCTGACGAGAAGGCCAATGAATTCGAGACAGTCAAGGACGCCTACGAGTTTATCAAATCCCAGCAGAAGTAACCGGGGGACACCGGCCATTGAGCCGGGAAGAAAAAAGCAGTTGGCGGCTTTTCAGAAGACCGCCGGATTCAGGTTCAAGAGCCTTGAGCTTTTGAACCTGTCTTTTGTTCACCGCTCTGTATCCAACGAAACAGGCTGCCGCCAGAACAACGAGCGCCTTGAGTTCCTCGGCGATTCCATTCTGGGGGCGGTTTGCGCTACCCTGCTCTATCAAAAATATCCCGAAAAATCCGAAGGCGAGCTTGCCAAGATAAAGGCCGTTGCCGTATCCGAGGATGTGCTTTCTTCGGTTGCCAGAATCCTGCAGATCGACACCATGCTGCTGTTGGGCAAGGGCGAAGAGCTTTCCGGCGGACGCGGCAAAAAGGCGATCCTTGCCGATACTCTGGAAGCCCTGATCGGCGCGCTGTACCTCGACTGCGGCTACCGGGCGGCCTTTGATTTTATCGACCGCTGTTTTTCCCCGGAAATCGACCGCGTTACGGGAAACGATTATCACCGCGACTACAAATCGCTGCTGCAGGAATTATGCCAGCGCCATTACCGCACATACCCCCAATACCGCATGGTCAAGCGTTCCGGCCCGGAGCATGAACGTATCTTCTGGATGGAAGTAAGCGTAGACGGCGCTGTGTACGGCCCCGGCACCGGCCGGAACAAAAAAAGCGCCGAACAGGAAGCGGCGCGTATGGCATTGCAGGCGCTGGAAAAGCCTGCGGTTAATAAATCAGGACCCGCCGGTAATTAGTTTTCTTCTGACAATGTGCCTGGCTACTTTTTCGAGCAAGTTGTCGCTTTGAAACGGCTTTACAATAAAATCGCGTGCCCCCAGCGCAAGGGCGGACGAAACATAGTCAACTGTTCCCAGGGATGTTAAAAAAATAATCGGGGTATCCTTGTGTTCTTCGAATTTCCTGATAACCGGAATAAGCTCAAACCCGTTTATCTTGGGCATTTGATAATCAAGCAAAAATAAATCGGGCGTTATTTGTTCCAAAAATTTTTCAACCATAGTGGGATCGGTCATCCCGTATACTTTGTATTCGGCATTCAACACCGAAGAGATGGTTTTTATCATAACCGGGGCATCGTCAATGGCAAGAATCCGCAGCTTGCGGGTGGCTTCCTGCTTTTCCAGCAGCACTATAGCTTCTTTTAGCGGTTTTTTGATGAAGTCTCCCTGCGATATAATGTTCCCGTCGGTATCATCAATGGTAGCGGCTGCTTTTTTTGCCGACGCTATTCGCGTACAGAGCCGGTTAAAATCTTCCAATACCTTTTTTGCGTTTTCCGCGGCAAAAGAGGCGCGTCCCCTTGCACCCACTTTAACGATATCCTCAAAGGCGGGAATGAGTTTGGTACAGCCAATTTCCATCAGTGAAGATGCGGTATCCGTCAGAACATTTAAATCATTCCCGTCGGCTTCAAGACTGGCTATTCTGCCCAGAGCATCTCTGCCATTTGGCGCTTTGTTTTCGAATTTCTGCAGCAGATACATGAGGTCACCGACCCGCACCGCCGGATTATTTCTGATTACTCTGTGAACATCCACATCGCCTATTCTTATAAGGCTTACCAGGTCGAAGTTTTTATTTCCGTCTTCCATGATAATACGTCCCCTTACAATCAAAAATTATTGGCTTATGGAACCTACCCTCCCAATAGTTCCCGAATCACTTTTTTTGCGCCGTCGAAATCCATCGTCAATACCGCATCTTTTATTTTTTCTGTTTCCTCTTTCAGCGGGCCTTCCGGATTCAGCGTATCAAGGCTTTCTATCCCCTCATCTACTGCCAAAAAATCCATTTTGTCAAAAGCGGCGGTCAGTTTCTCAAAAACGGGGGGGAACTCCGGCGGCAGCGCAATCGGGCCGTGATTCTGGTTTTCTTGTGCAAACGCTTCTGTAATGCGTAACTTAAAACCCTGAAGCGCCTCCAGAAAGCCGGGCAAATTTGCAGCGCAAAAGGCTGTGTCCTCCTGGGCAGACGCTTTCTCAAGCTCAAGCGCTTTGGCCGATAGCTCCATGGCGCCAATATTGGCAAGGGAGCCTTTTATGCCGTGTACCTCTATGCGGAAATTGTGCATATCGCCGGCTGCCAAAAACTTCTGGAGATTTTTGTCGCATTTTTCAATTTCCCTGGTCACCATTTGAAGCAGCGTTTGATAATCTTCCCGCTGACCGGAAACCCTGTCCAGTCCGGCCTGCACGGAAAGTCCTTCAATGCGCTCAATAGATTCCCATAGTTTATTTTGGCTCATATCGTATCCTTGTAATATATTTTGTGAGACTCTCCATTACATAATATTACGATACTTTAGGGGATTTCAAGGGTCTTTTGGCCGTTTCCCGCCCAATCCTGCCCAAGCGCCTGCATGAGCATCTCTGTGCCGCCGGATTTGCCGCTGCCTTTTTTCGGCAGAGATTTGGCGGCGGCGATAAATTCGCGCAGGCTTTTGCCGGATCGTTCGAATAGCTCCGGGATGCAGGCATCGCCGCCGTAATACAGGCGGTACAATCCCAGATACGCGTTGTTTACCGGCAGAACGGAAAAGTCCCGGTAATTTTCGCTGGTAAAATTATTTTCATATTCTGCCTCAAAATGCCGCTGCGTCTCGCTGATGATCCGTTCTTTTTCACGGAGTGTTTCTTCCCGTTCTGCGCCGCTTGCATACAGGGCTTCCAGTTCCGCGGTAAGTTCCTTTATGAATGCCACATAACGAACGTTTTCTTCCCTGCCGCCGATCAATGCGCGGTATTCTTCGGAATCGGTTCCAAAGCGGGACTCAACATACAGCCGCGCGCCCTCGCTGCCCACGAACTCAGCCAGCTCCTCGTTAAACTGAACCTGATTTTTGATGAACACGGTCGCGTGCAGCGATTCGTGGATAATAAGATCGGCAAGCTGTCCCGGGGAATAGTCCCTCATGTACGAATACAGGGGGTCTCTGAACCAGCCCAGTGAACTGAAGGCGTCAACGCCGCGAATCCATACATCCAGTCCCTTTTTTTCAAGTTTTTCCCGTTCCTTTCGGGCATCGGCTGCATTAAAAAAACCCTTGTAGGGCATCGCCCCCACCACCGGGTATTTCCACTCGTGCGGGGTAAACGAGTCCGCCGCCGATGCCGAAACAACTGCCGCCAGATAACTGCGATCCAGTTTCACATAACGGGTGTAATTTTTGCTCATACTCAGACCCAGCTCATCCATCGCAAAGCGGCGGATGTCCTGAACCCGCTCTACAAAGAGGCGGTTCTTTTCCATTTCACCGTTATTCGTTTCGCCGCCGCCGGTCTTTGTTTCCAACAGCGACTCCAGCGGGACGGCGCTGTTCAAATAGCCAAGCATAGTTGTTCCCTGTTTTAGGGTGTAACAGCCGGAAAACACGGCGCAGAAAGCCGGCAGCAATGCGGCGGCAAGCAGGGGAAAAAGTTTAACCGAACGCATGTACTGCCTCCAGAAGTTCATTTTTGGGTATGCCCCAGTTTCGCCCAAATCGCGCCAAAAGGGAATCGGAGAGCGCCATAAATTTTTCAAATACCCCGTCCTTTTCTGCCCAGGACTCAGGAGGAGACCATAGGCCGCGGTTAACGACGAGTTCCCAAAAGCGGGCGAAATTTTTTATGCGATCAAAGTCGCCGGCAGGAATGGCGCCGCTTTCCATAAGCTCGTAGGGCGGCGAGGAGTTATAGCACATACCAAAAGCGGCGGTATGGCGGGCGATGGGAGCGCCGGGCAGCAGCTTCAGTATGCCCAGTTGAATCTCGACATGCGAATGACGGCTTGCGGCATTGTCTTTTGCCGGCGCAAGCGCCGCCCACAGCGCGTCAAAGCCCGCGGCGAAGGAGGCCATGTCCTCACCGGGCAGGCCAGCGATAAGGTCGGCGTGAATAATGGCGGTTTTTTCCCGCAGATGGCGGAGGGCTGCCAGTTCCTGCCCCGGATTCGACGGCCTGCCAATATGGGCGGAAACTTCGGCGTTAAGGGTCTGTATGCCGATTTCCAGCCGCAGATTTCCGGGGGGAAAGCGGGCAATGGTTTCCAGCAGTTCCGGCGGGAAGCGGGAAGGAACCATTTCAAAATGCACAACAAGCGGCGCTGTCCGGTTTTTAATTTTGCCGAGGAAATATTCCATAACCCGCCTTGCTCGTTCAATGTTGAGATTGAAAGTCCGGTCGAGGAACTTAAAAGTTCTTGCGCCCCTGTCGATCAAATCATCCATTTCCGTGAAAAATTGTTCCAGGGGAAATTCCCGTACATGGGTATTCGTACTCAGACAAAATTCGCAGCCAAAGGGACAGCCCCGGCTTGCCTCGACATATACCAGCTTTCTTTCCAGATCCTCGCCGGTGTATAAACGATAGCCGCTGTTGATTTTGTTTACATCAACCGGTTCTGCTTCAACAAAAGTTATCGTGTCAAATGAATTCTCGTTTCCATCGGCAAAAATTTTCTCGCACAGCAGACGAAAAGCAACTTCCCCCTCCCCCGCCACGCAATAATCCGCATAGATAAATATCTCTGCGTTCGGCGGCAGATGCGATACTTCCGGCCCGCCAAGGATAATGACAGGCCGCTCATGACACGTCGCTTGCCCACTGCTGCTCTGTGTGTCCCACACTTTCCGCAGTTCCCGCAGCAGTTCAAGCGTGGCGCTATGATTCCAGATGGAAACCGAAAGGCCGAGGATCCGCGGGCGGGCGGCAAGGATCGGATCAACTTTTTCCCTCAGCGGCTGGCGCAGAGCAAACTCGATAATGCCGCATTGTTTTTCCAGTTCGCCGAGGTTTGCCTTGAGCAGCCGCAGAGCCAGCGATGGATGTATCCACTTTGCGTTAATGGCGGCAAGCAAAATTGCATCGCCCACCGCTATTCCTCGTTCTGCGGCCGCTGCCGCCGCGACGCCTTTTTCCTGCTGTGGATGTGTTTTGTCTCAAGCCTCTTTTCGCGCGCCGCTTTCGGCGGTTTGGTGGGACGGCGGCGTTTGGGAATCCGGGCGGCCGCTGCAACCAGTGCCTCAAGGCGGAACCATGCGCGTTCAAGATTGATTCGCTGGGAGCGCTCTTCGTCCGACGTCAGAACAATTTCATCTTCGCCGGTAATGCGGTTGGCAAGGACCGTTCTGAGCCTGTCCAATTCGGCTTGTGACAGGCCGCCAATATCGGCAAGGCGCAGCCGCAGCGTTACTTTGGTGTTAACCTTGTTCACATTCTGCCCGCCCGGGCCGCCGGACCGGGAGAATGTCGCTTCGGCGGCGGCGCGGATCGACTGGCGCAAAAGAGCGGTATTCATGTGCGCTATTTCAAAACGGTAACGCCGCGTTTTTTCGCGGCGGCCTGCAAACCCTCATCCAGGGTGCAGAGGGCTGCTCCTTTGCGTTCCGCCAGCTCAAGATAGGCGGCGTCATAGGAGCTAAGGTTACATTCATTGCAGAGACGAAATATTTTTTGTGAATGATGTATCCCTGTTTCAGAATCGCAAACCAGACGGATAGCAGCAATAGGTGCAAAAAATTGTATAACCTCATCAAAAGAGTAACGTTTACGCCGAATCAGATTGTTAAGTAAATTTGCTATTTCATACCACAATAACTGTGGCGCAAATATTTTTTCGCTCTCGTCAATCCCGGAACGAATTTTGTCTACTCTGGGATTCTTCTCGTCCGGTACGGCCAATGCCCCGACAAAAGATGCGTCAAAAACATAAGCCATTATTTTCGTCCTTCTTCAATGGCTTCACGAATATTGAATGATCCCGGTTTACCCCGGTAGAGTTTCCGAAATTCCTTAAGTTGTTCAAATGCTTCCTGCCGGGTCATTTCGGGTTCTTTCTCAAAGGGAATAATCTTTGCCACGGGTTTTCCCCGTCTGGTAATGATAAAATCCGCGCCGCGTTCGGCTTTTTCGATGATCTGCGAAAAATGGGTTTTGGCTTCAAAAGCCCCGATCTGTTGAGTCATGTATTGCCTCCACCGACTAGTTTAACAGACTAGTTGGTAAAAGTCAACCGCAAACTCCAGCTAAAGATGTACGATCCCTAACCAATCGCTTCCTTGAGCGCCTCTACCTTGTCGGTTTTTTCCCAGGGGAATACGGCGCGGCCAAAATGACCATATGAAGCGGTTTGCCGGTAGATGGGGCGGCGAAGATCCAGCGTTTTTATGATCCCCGCAGGGGAAAGATCGAAGACCTTTTTAATGGCGGCCTCAATGCGCCGCTCCTCGATTTTCTTAACCGTGCCAAAGGTGTCCACCATGACCGAAACGGGGAAGGGTACACCGATGGCGTATGCGAGCTGAATCTCGCAGCGGGCAGCAAGTTTGGCGGCGACCACGTTTTTGGCGACATAGCGGGCGGCGTAGGCGGCGGAACGATCAACCTTGGTGGGGTCTTTGCCGGAAAACGACCCGCCTCCATGACGGCCCATGCCGCCGTAAGTGTCCACGATGATCTTGCGGCCGGTCAAACCGGTATCGCCAAAAGGTCCGCCCACGACAAAGCGCCCGGTGGGGTTGATGTAGTATTTTGTTTTCCTGTCCAAAAGACCGGTAGGACCAAGCACCGGCTGTATAACCTGTTCAATAATGGCGGCTTCGATGTCCCTGTGTTTTACATCGGGATCGTGCTGGTGGGAAACTACCACTGCGTCAATACGGATCGGCTTAAAACCTTCATACTCGACTGTTACCTGGCTTTTGGAATCGGGACGCAGCCATTCGATTTTTTTGTTTTTACGAAGCTTTGCTGCATTCAGCAGAATTTTGTGGGCAAGGATAATGGGCAGAGGCATAAGCTCTCTCGTTTCGCTGCAGGCAAAGCCGAACATCATGCCCTGATCACCTGCGCCCTGCTGTCCCTTGTACTTTTTCAGGCCGATGCCGGACACACCCTGACTGATGTCCGGCGACTGACTGTGGATCATGTCCATGACCGCCATAGAGTTGCAGTCCAGGCCATAGTCGGGATTGGTGTAACCAATTTCCCGCGCCACCTCCCGGACGATGTGCTGAAAATCAACAAAAGTGTTGGTGGTTATTTCTCCGCCGACAAGCACCAGAGAGGTGGAGGCGAAAGTCTCACAGGCAACCCTGCTGTCCGGATCATCCTTCAGACAGGTATCAAGAATTGCGTCTGACACCTGATCGCAAAGCTTGTCAGGATGTCCCTCTCCCACTGATTCGGAAGTAAAAAAATATCGGCGGCCTCTCATAGTTACTCCTTTCCGGCGTTTTTTTGGTTACATGGAACCGGCCAGGTTCCGAAGACCCTGAGCAGTTTCTGCCCGATCGCGATCATCTTCGATCTTGGCAACTTCTCCCAGGAACTTTTTGATATTTGCCCTGGCTTTGGGGTCATCAAGATTCTTCTGCAAATTGGGGATGGTTAGTTTCATACCCGGTTCGATCTTGTCCGGATCAAGGACGACATCCTTGGAAGCCAGCATGATAATCGGATAGTAAAAACCACTGTGGTACTCGCTGCTCTGGGCAATATGGGCAAGCGTATCACCTTCTGCAACGGTATAAGTTCCCGCACCGTCGAGAATCAGGCTGGAATAATAACTGTCATACAGATTCCTGAACGCTTCCTCGGCAGACTTCGGCGTGGTTTTGCATGCAATCACCATCGTTACACACAGAAACACGGCGGCAATGAATATTGCCCTGTCAATCAGTTTTTTCATTGATATTCCTCCAAAATAAATAATTGCACAATTGCAAAAAAAAAGCAAGGAATCATTTTACCGGTTTACTCGTAACTCAGGCCGAGGACATCGTCCACAGGCAGGGAGAATACAATCGACTGGGCATTGGTGTTAAGGCCGTGCGCCTCGCAAACAGCCCGCATAATGGGGACTTTCTTTTCCTGGCTGGTCAAAATGAGGATTATTTCTTTTTCGTCCTGCACCGATATACCGAGAAATTTCACCGCTCCTTCGTGGGCCTGACCGCGGGCGTTTATCACTGTGCCGCCCGAAGCTCCCGCCTCCCTGGCGGTATTCATAAATTCATCACTGTAACCCTGATTCACAATGGACACGATAAGGTCATGCTCATGGGATGATTCTCCTGCCATGTTCTCTCCTTCGCCGCGGGACTTGATCCCCAGTTCTTCGGCGACTTTTTCATTTTTATGGATACTTTGCTTGAAGATCAGCAAAATCGGATCGTTAATTGCAGAGAGCGGTATTGTAAAGGCAATCCCCGCACCGGGGGTACTGCGCCTGAGTTTGTTACGCACCTCTTTCATCAGCGCCAGAACACCCACGGTCTGTTCCAGACAGATAACTACCGCCTTGTCACCGGCGCCGATTCCCAAAAGATCAAGAATCTCGCTGCTTGCCGTACCCCTGCCTTTGGTGACAAAATGGAAACGGACTTTTCCTTCTACAAAAACATCTGAAACAACACGTGCCTGATTCCAATCAACAATAAAAAACAGCAGTTTGAGGGACGGCGTTGTTGATTGGACAGCTTCCACCGGCAGAGTTTGTTTCGCGCCGGGCAGTGCGAAAAACAATTTGGAAAACATATCCCGCTTTGCCACCTACGCCTCCTCCCCAAACACGGTAATTTTCCCCCAATCAATGGCGCTGCCCGCCGTCACCGTACTGATCTCTGCAGCCTGCTGCTCGGTCATGACGGCGGCTTCTCTGGTTCTGAGCTGATACACCAGACCCATCATCTGAATGACAATGAGGGGAGTCATGGCAACCATCGCTACAATACCGAAAGCATCTTTCATTATGTCTCCGCCTACTCCTTCGCAGGTTCCCATAGCGAAAGGCAGCAGAAACGTTGAAGTCATGGGACCCGAACACACTCCGCCGGAGTCAAAGGCAATACCGGTAAAAATCCTCGGAACAAAAAAAGTCAGGCTCAGGGCGAAAACATAGCCGGGGATTAAAATCCACATAATGGGAATACGAAAAAGAATACGGATCATGGTAAGAGTCAGTGCTGCCGACATACCGACAGCAAGTCCCCGATTCATCATTTTTGCCGTGATGGCACCGGAAGAAATTTCTTCAACCTGTTTGTTGAGGACGTGAACCGCCGGTTCAGCCGCCACGATGAAATAGCCTATCAATGCGGCAAGAGGAATTAAAACCCACTTAAAGGGCGATGACGCAAGCTGGGATCCCAAAAGCTGGCCTACCGGGAAAAAACCCACGTTCACCCCGGTCAGAAAAATCACCAGCCCGATTAACGTATAGAAAAAACCCACGGCGATACGGCCAAGCTGGTGTTTCTTATAGCGGCGTGTAATAAACTGGAAAATGATGAAACAAAATACAATAGCCCCAAGGGCAAGAAACACCTCCCCAAGGTAACGGGGCAGCTCAAACAAAAATGACCATGCCACATCCCGGGAAGTGGCCGCGTCCTGAAAAACATACGATTCAACTTCCACCGGACCGGGTTTGTAAAAAATACCCAGCAACAGCACTGCAAGAATAGGTCCCACGCTGCACAGGGCTACCAAACCGAAGGTGTCATCCTGATGATCCTTGTCGCTGCGAATAGCAGTTACGCCGATGCCCATTGCCAGAATAAAGGGAACGGTAATGGGGCCGGTGGTAACACCGCCCGAATCAAACCCGACGGGGATAAAGGAGTCGGGGGTAAAATAAGCTATGATGAAAATTGCGGCATAAAAAATGACGAGCAGCATCGAAAGACGGATTTTGAGCAGGGTTCGCAGTATAGCGATTACCAGGAAAATCCCCACCCCCACGGACACCGTTGCAATCAGAATAACTGCCGGAATGGAAGGTGTTTGCCTTCCCAATACCTGTAAATCCGGCTCGGCGACAGAAATAATAAACCCGATCACCAGCGTAACTACAATAATCAGCACCAATTTCGAACTCTTGGTTAATTCGACACCGATGCCTTCCCCCATGGGCATCATCGCCATATCCGCCCCCAAGGTAAAAAAACCCATCCCAATGACAAGCAGGGCGGCGCCGGCCAGGAACATTAGAATGGTCCCCGACGGCATGGGAGTCAAAACCACGGTAACGATGAGCATAATCACCGTAATGGGCAGTACCGACGAGAATGCTTCCATTATTTTTGCTTTCAATATTCTGTTCATGGGACTGCCCGAATTATATACGGTTTCCTGCACAGAATACAAGGGAAGACAGAACGCCGTCCTTCAGTTAAAATGGAAATGTGCTGCTTACCATTGACATAGGAACATCTGTTTTCAAATCTGCAGTCTGGGATTTTGATGGTAATAGACTCGCATTCGCCGCCGTCCCGCTTTCAATCAGCCTGAGCGACGGCCTGCGTCACGAGACGGACAGCGGGCAATGGCTGCAGGCATTTGAAGACTGCTGCCGCAGTCTTGGCGCGGAGATTTCCCTGTCAGCCGTCGAAGCGGTGGTGATCAGCGGAAACGGCCCCAGTATGACGCCGATTTTCGGCGCGCCCTCGTTAGAAGGCCCGCAAAAAAGCGCGCCTGGATTTGCTGCTCAGAACTGGCAGGTACCCGCAGCCCCGGTACGGCTGTGGCTGGACAGGCGGGCAATGGAATCCGCCGCCCAGGTATCCGCACTGCTTGGCGGTTTTGTAGACGCGAGCTTTTATCTGCCCAAGGCGCTGGACATCAAAACCAACGAGCTGGAACTGTACTCACAAACGAAATATTTTCTTGGCTGCTCCGAATTCCTCGCCTATGCCCTGACCGGCGAGGCGCGGACGGTATTTCCCTCGGATGGATTTGAACGTTGGTTTTGGGACGACACCGCCCTTGATCACTTCGGTCTTGACAGGGAAAAATTTCCCCGCTTTATCCGTCCCGGCGAAACATTCGGCGGACTTGTGCCATCTCTTGCCGCCCGTTTTGGCTTTACGGCGAACATTCCGGTAATTTCCGGTGGTCCAGATTTTTTTGCGGCGATACTCGGTTCCGGCGTTGTACAGCCGGGACAGGTCTGCGATCGCGCCGGCACTTCCGAGGGCATAAACGTATGCACAGTGTCCCGCATTACCGACAGACGGTTAATGTCATACCGCCATCCAATCAGTCAATTCTGGAATCTTTCCGGCATAGTAAGTACCACGGGAAAGGCCATTGAGTGGGGCGGCAGCCTTTTAGGTCTGGAAACCTTTGATGATTTTTTTTCACTTGCGGAAAACGCCGGGGCCGGGGCAGGCGGCCTTGTGTTTCTTCCTTACCTTGCCGGAGAGCGTGCCCCGGTTTGGGATCCATCGGCGAGGGGAGTACTGCGAGGCCTTGGCCTTTCCACCGGACGGCCTGAATTCGCCCGCTCGGTGCTGGAAGGCATCTGTTTCGCAATCTGTGACATAATCACAATTATGGAAGAAGCAGGTGCCGTTGTCAGCGAACTGAGAGTTGCAGGAAACGCATCCGGCAGCGCGATACTCAACCAAATCAAAACCGACATCACCGGAAAGCAGGTGCTTGTTCTCCGGCAAAAAGAAGCAGAGCTTTTGGGTCTTGCCATCATTGGCGCCTGTGCTCTGGGAAAATATACCTCGTTTTCCGAGGCTGCATCTGCCCTGGTGCAGGTCGAAAGCAGGTTTCTGCCCGATGCAAATACCACCGCGCTGTATGAGGATTTATTTCGGGAATACAGGAAAATGAGAGATAACCGGGTTTAGCGCGAGTCTGTACACATTCGGGTTTTTGGGATAGAGTATGAGTGCGACACGGCTTAACGCCGTGCGGTTTTTTTGCCGGCTCGCGCGCTGGTACAGCTAAAGCTGTCCCGCCGTTACCGGATGCGGTAGCGTTAACTTGCGCTAACGCGTGCTAAATTTAGTGAATTAACGCTCCTTAACGGAGCGCTTTTGCCGGCGTGGCGGAATGGCAGACGCATCAGACTCAAAATCTGACGTACGCAAGTATGTGTGAGTTCAAGTCTCACCGCCGGCACAGCGTATAATACCACTTGCCCAGAGATATGCTAAAACCTGATGTTGTAATAAACCAGCAGGGCGATAACTTCACTTATGAGAATAACCCAATAAATGATTTTTCCTTTCATGCCGTTACTCCTTTTTTTGGTATTCTGAAACTGCGGCCGATATTGCGGCTGTAATTTCAGGCGTCATTGTTCCGTTTGTTTTTTGGGGCGGCTGGTATTTTGGCTGTTCAATGTCTTTGTCCCAGCCCATTTTGCGTATTAGTTTTGCGATAAGATTCATGCAAACAATCATTATCCACAAAAAAACGAAAACAACTGTCATGCCCAATACCGTTAAAACTGCACTTTGCTGCAGCATTTCCATAATAGTCATAAAAACTCCCTGTATTAGAAATGCACCCGAGACAGAATTGCATGTATTTCTTCCGCATTTTTTGCGTTTTTCATTACTGCAAACTCCTCTGACATTGCCAACTTAAAAATAAGGTTTAAAATACGCAGATGATTTTCATCTGCTTTTTCGTTTGTTGCAAACAAAAAAATTATGTGAACAGGTTTTTGGTCTAAAGCCCCAAAGTCTATGCCTTGTCTTGATACGCCTATTGCACCGCCCATATTGGCGATACTCTTGCAACCGGCGTGCGATATGGCGATTCCGTTTCCAATTCCTGTAGACATCTTTTTTTCACGTTCCATAATTGCTGTAAACAATTCGGTACGGTCGCATTCGGGGTGAAAAATTGATATTGATTCAACAAGATCAGCCAAGGCCAGTTCTTTTGTTTTTCCGTCAAAATCCAGCTTGATTGATCTTAAGTCAAAAATATCACTTAATGACTTTCCCATGCCGATACTCCTTTCATTTACACAGTTCTACTGTGGTTTTATGCGAGAAAAAATTAAATGGAAATGAAGGGTATCAAATTCTGAGTTTCAACGGGACAAGGTTTTTAATTATCGGAAAGTTGTCATTTTTGTTTATTTTGAAATTAGATTTTGCAAGAAACACGGCTATTCCGATTATTCCTGTAAGGGTAAACACACGGAATAAACTGTTACGCAACGGGTTATTTGAATATTTATACGCTTTGCTGACTGCCGGTGTATCTTCAGCCAGCCAATCAATGTTTTGAACTATTGAAGAAAAATAAATGTTGGAACCTAGCGTGTCTTTATTTGGTTTTTCATATAAAAAGGTTTGCCTTGCAGAAAGGACAAATGAGCTTATTATGGCAAGTATCAAATAAACCATAAGAATGTTCTTTAGCCGTTTTTCCCCTGCATTGAGGTTCATAGAAGAATTGTACCAATATATGGAATTTTGTGCAATATGACAGTTGGGGCGTACATTATCTATTAACCAGTTTTTCTACAAAAATGTCTTGTGTATTTCTTCTTGAGTCAATAATTAATAATACATTAACTATATTGTTATCAATTTTATAGATTATCCTCCTCTTTCAGGAAAATGATCCAGAGTATTTATTCGTTTGTTATGTGCAGTATGGGCTTATTCTAATAATTTATCAGTTATTGTAAAAGTAAATATTCTATTGTGCCTGCTACCTCTTATTTGTAAATCATTCACAAAAAAGGCAAAATCTCCGGTGCTATTTTCCCTGATTAATTCTTTTAAAATTTCTTTATCTTCATTATAGATTATAATATTTCCAATTAACTCACTTGCTTCAGGCCATCTATTTAAGCTTCGTAACATTCTTAATTGTGCGGTTTCATCTCTATTTATGAATAATTCTTCCGAATAATCGACCCAAATATTATTTTCTTCGTCATATTTACCAAGGGTGTTTCCATCTTCAGTATACAATCCCACTAAATTGTTAATTGTAATTTTAATTATTATATTTTTTGAAGAATCATTTTTTATCTGTAGCCTTGTTCTAACTCCATATGATGTACTTAATCCAAGTAATAACATAAGAACAATAATTGAAATAGAGACAAAATGTATTTTAAACTTTTTCATGTTTTCTCCACGAGATATTAATTGACAAACCAATACTTGAAAAAATGATAATTGCAACAATGTCAAGAATATCGAATGTCCCCGGAACAATATTGAAATATTGACCTGTTTCATATAACAAACAAACACCGGCATATATCAAAGAATAAATGTTTAGTATTTTTTTATCCATCAAAAACGTTTGCAAAAATAATAATCCAGATAATGCCCATAAACCATTTGGTAAATTATATATTATAAATTCAGATATAAAATTATTTCCTAAATGTACTTGTCTAAATAATGAATAATTTATATTAAAATATCTTAACCCTGCGAATAATAAAATATTTTCATCCCTGAAACAGACATAAATTATCCCGCCAATAGAAATAGTAATAAATGCGAATATAAAACCAGAATATCTTCTGGGTGCCATAATCTCTATTATACTCTTTATACAGTCTCTTGTAAAGGCGATGATTACATTTTCAATATTTTTCTACAATGTCGCCTAACAACTAATATACGCCATGAATAAAGCAAACTTAATCTTCGCTCCTTGACAATCAACAACCCGCCCTTAAGGGACGCATATAAAAATAAACAGACCGTTATCGGAAGAGTCGTCCGGCTGCCTTAACTCACGTTCCAGTGCGGCCAGCCAGGTTTTCGCCGTTCTGACATCAATGTCGCGCGTCTAATGCTTGAAGTGCCGCGTGCCGGTAAAAACCATCGCGATGCCGTACTTGTCGCAGGCCTCAATTGAGAGCTTGTCGTTGAGCGAGCCGCCGGGCTGGATGATCGCCTTGATCCCCGCCGCCGCCGCCGTGTCCACAACGTCGGCAAAGGGGAAGAACGCGTCCGAGGCGAGAACCCTGGCGGGCGCGGCGTCTTTTATGGCAGCGGCACTCCGTTCCAGCGATTGTACCGTCGGCCAGATGCGGTTCACCTGCCCGCCGCCAATACCTGTCGCCGCCTGATCCCGCACAATCATGATCGCGTTTGATTTAACGAACATTACCGCCCGCATACCGAAGATCATGTCGGGGATATCTTCGGCGGCGGGGGCGGCCTTTGTCACCACCTCCCATTTTTCCAGAAGCCTGCGGTCGCTTTGCTGTACCAACAGGCCGCCGTCAACGGCGATGTATTCGTGCGGCTCAACCGGCGCTTTGGCAAGTTTTATTATGCGAAGATTTTTTTTCTGTTTGAGTATTTCCAGCGCGTCCGGCTCGAAATCCGGGGCGGCTACGATTTCAAGAAACAATTCCCCGAGTTTCGCCGCAGTTGCCGCATCGACCGTCGTGGTGCAGGTAACGATTCCGCCGAATATCGAAACGGGATCGCAGGCATATGTTTTTTCGTAGGCTTCGAGCAGGGTGTTTCCGAGGGCAATGCCGCAGGGGGTATTGTGTTTCACCGCTACGCAGCAGACCTTGCCGCCGCCGCCGTTGTCGGCCACCGCTGGTACCTGCTGCCGCACATCGTTCTCGCCGAAGGGAGCGGCGTTGTCGGCGCTCAGGCCAAACGCGCAGGCGGCTTTCCATGCCAGATCCAGATCGCGGATATTGTTGTAGCCCAGTTCCTTGCCGTGCAGCTGTTCCATACCGCCCAACACGCCGGGGCGGTCGGTGTGCAGGTAGAGCGCGGCGGACTGGTGGCCGTTTTCGCCGTAGCGGAGGCACTGGCCTTTTTTCAGGGAGAGGGGCCAGAATGCGGGGTATTCTTCATCTAACAGATAGCGGGCGATGGCGGCGTCGTAGGCCGAGGTGAGATCGAAGACCTTTCCCGCCAGTCGCTTTTTAAATTCCGCCGGAACATCTCCCGCCTGTAAACCCTTGATCGTTTCGGCGTAATCGGCGGGGTCGGTAAGGACAATGACGTCGCGGTAATTTTTCGCCGCCGAGCGGAGCATGGTCGGTCCGCCAATATCGATAAACTCGACGGTTGCCTCAAGGGAAAGGCCGTCTTTTACTTTTTCAAAAAAGGGATAGAGGTTGACGCAGACAAGGTCTATCGTCGCGAGGTTCAGCGACTGAAGGGTATCCATGTGGCTCTTTTCGTCACGGCGCGCCAACAGGCCGGCGTGGATTGCCGGATGCAGGGTCTTTACCCTGCCGTCCAGACATTCGGGAAAACCGGTTACCGCAGAAACATCGGTAACGGGGATGTTATTTTCCTGCAAGTGCTTCGATGTGCCGCCCGTCGAAAGAATCTCCCAGTCCGCCCCTGTTAAATATGAGGCCAGTTCCAAAATGCCGTCTTTGCTGAATACGCTTAACAGCGCCCGTTTTTTCATGTTGTTCCCCTTTTTGGTTATTTATATGGTTCTGTTTACCGTTTTACCAGTTTTCTTTTCTATCAATTTTGCAAGTTTTTCACGTCTATCTTTGAAAAATCCTTCAAAATCGTCTTTTCTTAAAAATGATGGTTCGATTAAATGGGAAATAAAATTTTCATCAACTTGTTTGCTTGCAAGCGGAGATATACCATTTTTGCCGTTTTCAATGTCGCTAATAAATTCACTAGGTGCTTTTCCGGATACTACACCCCTATTAGTGACTGGGCTTATTGGTGTTTTATTGATTATTGAGTCATAATCGTCCTTCTGTATATTTTGTTTTTTACACCAATTCCGGGGGAAAATATGATCGATATCAACATTTTCATTCATGAATATTGTTTGATCGTAGGGTTTACCCGATATATAATCTTTTGCCCCATACTTTGCGATCAATGCGGTCAATCCTTTATATGCAGCGCTTAATTTACTCCTCATGGTATTTAGGCGTTCAATGGTGAAATTCGCATCTCTGATTGCAAATGGCTCTGAAGATGAAGGATCAATAACCCATATACTCGCTTGAACAAAATCATAGGCTATTTGTGTTTCAATACTCGATCCATATAATTCGCCAAAAACGCCACACCAGAACCACCGTTCAAGCCTTTCAAAAACGGCAGTATTGTTATAATTTTTTTCGATTTTTGAAATAATCGCTGCCAGAGCGGTAACCTGTGATTGGTAGGGTAAATCACGATTTCTGTAAATCCCTATCCTTGTAAGAAAATCGCCAGCGGTTATAAATGAATTTTCAACTAAATCTCTGTATTTCAAATATGCCTCTAAAGGTACTTCTAATAATGATTTTTTTGTTGCCGAAATTTGTGGTAGGGCTTTTCCGGTTTTACCTTCCTCAATTGCAGCATTACGCCTACTCTCTGTATGCAACAGGGAAATTACTTGAAAAAAATCGGTACTAGATACTCTTGATAATACACCATCTGTTTTTGTTAAAATTACCGCTGCCGTATGAATATGTTCCCTGATACCTTCAATATCGCTTTCTTCATCTTCATCAATTTCACTGGAGCCTAACCAATCATCACGTAAATTATACCCGTCAGCGGCATAAATTGCTGTTATCAATTCAAAAGCGTCCAGTTGTTTACCACCAGTATTTACTTTTTCAAAAACCAAACATACAGCTTCCTTTGTTGTTTTCTTTTTTAGTTGTATGACTGGAATTGCATAAGCATTTAAGGGTTCAATTATTTTAGTAAAGAAATTCCCCAACATTATTATTAGCTCTTGAAAATTATCAGGATTTTTTTTTGCTATATACATCGTGTATCTTTGGTGCCATGTTGCCCAGTCAAAGGACTTATTCAAAGGAAAAAACAAATTTTCAAATTCATTTTCTTGAGTTGATAAATCAATCGTCATATTCTTGTCTTTAATATTTTTTGTTTCAGGTACAATAATAACGGCTTCAGCAATATCAAAATCTGCGGAAACAGCTTTTTGAATATCAATATAAAAAAATCTTTTTATCTTTTTCTTTTTATCATCAGTTGTTTCTACTGCTTTGATATTATACATAGAGAGAAATAGTGAAGTTGTTCTTTGTTGACCGTCAAGGATTAATTCAGACGGTGTTTTCGACAACGGAGATACTACGCCTTCAATTAATCGTGGTTTGAAATTTACTTCTCCTCCTGCTTCCAGAGTCATTAACGCACCGATAGGGAAACCTTTCAGTACCGAAATAATCAGGTCTTTTATGCCATTTTCATTCCAAACCCAACTTCGTTGAAATTCTGGAAGTTGTAATTTGCCTTCCGTTACATCGTTTAGAATAGTTTTTATTAGTCTTGGATTCGTGTCAAAGGAACTCATTTCTATCCGCCTCCCTGTGCGTGTAATCGTTCGAGCGTGTGACAAAATTGTTTATTTTGTCACACGCTCTTGCAGTTTTTCGGCCTTCAGCCTGCAAAACTGCGGTTTCCAAAGAGTGTTGTTCCAAAATCTGACATTTTAGAACAACCTTGTTCTAGCATTATTTTCACCGCCTCGACAATGGCGATGTGTTCTTCCGAGTGAATCCTGTGCGCGAGCGTTTCCGGCGTGTCGTCCGGCAGCACGGGAACGGTGCGTTGCAGCAGAATGGGGCCGGTGTCGGTTCCGGCGTCCACCAGATGTACCGTGCAGCCGGACTGTGTTTCCCCCGCGTCCAGCACGGCGCGGTGGACGCGCTCGCCGTACATACCATCGCCGCCGAATTTCGGCAGCAGGCTGGGGTGCAGGTTGATGATTCTGCCGGAGTACCGCGTGATTATTTCGCCGGTCAATATTGAAAGAAATCCCGCCAGCACGATCAGGCTGATCCGATGCGTTTGTGCCAGCCGGAGGATGCGATCGGAAAGTTCCTGCCGCCGCGCCTCTTTGGGGAAGGCTTTGTTCGGCTCCGCCACCAATGCTGTTACTCCGGCGGTTTTCGCCCGCTCCAGCGCGTAGGCGGCGGGGCGGTCGGATACGACAAGGGTAATTGTACCGGCGGCAGAATCGCCTGAGCTAAAGACACCTTTTTTTTCAGCGTCCAAAAGCGCCTGGAGATTCGTGCCGCCGCCGGAAACCAGCGCCATGATGTTGATGTCAGACAAAGCGCAATGCCATTGCTTGCGATGGCTCTCCGTTTCCTGCGGCGCTTTCTACACAACCGATCTCCCAAGCGGGGAAACCCATGCCATCGAAATGCTGTACCGCCGCCTGCACATCGCCGGGATCGAGGGCGAGCACAAAACCAATTCCCATGTTAAAGGTATTGAACATCTGCCGCTGCATGTCTGCGTTAGCCGCAAGCAGTTCCGCGCCGAGTTTTTGCGCGAGCGGGCCGGAAGACCCCGCGTTAAAACAGCCCGCAGCAATCCTCGCGAAAATCGGCGGTATCTCCCAGGAATTTTCGCGTATCACCGCCGACAAAAATTCGCCATCCGCCGCAGAGGGACGGCTAAACATCCGCGGGATATTTTCGTAAAAGCCGCCGCCGGTGATGTGCGCCATGCCGTGTATTTCGATGTTTTCCGGCAGAGTCAGAACAGGTTTTGCGTACAGGCGCGTCGGTTCCAGAAGCGCCATGCCGATGGGCATACCGCCGAAATCTTCGTGCAGGTCGGGCAGCACCTTGCGTATCAGGCTGAAGCCGTTTGAGTGCGGGCCGGATGAAGCGATGCCCACCAGCGCGTCTCCTTCGCGGATTTTTGCGCCGTCAACGATTTTTTTACGGTCAACGATGCCCACGGAAAAACCGGCGATGTCGTATTTTCCCGCCTCGTAAAAACCGGGCATTTCGGCGGTCTCCCCGCCAAGCAGCACACTGCCCGTTTCGGCGCAGCCGGCGGCGACGCCCTTTACGATTTCCGCCGCCATATCGGCGTTGAGCTTTCCGCAGGCAATATAGTCCAGAAAAAACAAAGGCCGCGCCCCGTGGCACAGCACGTCGTTGACGCACATGGCAACGCAGTCAATTCCCACGGTGTCGAATTTTTCCATTCTGAAAGCGATGTCCAGCTTTGTTCCCACGCCGTCCGTGCCGGACACCAAAACCGGCTCTTCCATTGACTCGAAAAATTCCCCCAGCGAGTACATTCCCGCGAAGCTGCCGATTCCGTTCAGTACCGCGGTATTGCCATGCAGGGTTTTAGCCATATGCTCGCGGTATTTACCGACCGCCCGGTATCCTTCTTCGATGTCAACACCGGCTTGTTTGTAATCCATGGGAGAAGTGTAGCATATAGCGGGATTCTGTTATAGCGGGTAGATACAGTGGAATGTGTTATAATTCATGTATATATATGTTACAATTGCCCTATAAAAAATTAAAAAACCGAGAACCAAATGGCATTTTTTAACGTCTAATGTTTAAGAGGGCAGGTAAAACTTGGAAAACAGCGAAACAGAACCCGAATATCTGGCGAAAAAAGCTTCATGCGGCAATGAAGAATGTTTTGTTGCGCTTTGCAATTTGATGAAAACAAGGCTTTTTCGTACGGCAAAAGGTATTCTGCACAATGAATCCCTTGCCCTTGACGCTGTCAGCGAAACTGTTTTTCGCGCTTACAGGGGAATAAAACGGCTTAGGGAACCAAAGTATGTGGAAACATGGTTTATCCGCATAGTACTGAATGTAGCAAATGATTTTTATAGAAAACAAAAACATGAAATAGTCATGGAAACGGTGCCGGAAGGAATATACTATGACAAACATAGCGAATTTGAATTCTCCCAGATGATTGAGTCTTTGCAGCCCGAGCTTCGAGAGATCATAAGCCTCAAATATTATTCCGATTATACGCTGAACGAAATATCGAACATATTGGATATACCGGAAGGAACGGTTAAAAGCCGTTTGAACAGAGCGCTTAATATATTACGGTTGGAGGTTTTATATGAATAAAGATACATTCCTGCGAAATATTGAAGAAACCAGAGATTGTGAACAAAGCGATCTTGATACAGCCGTAAACAAAGGACTACGCAGGGCAAAAAAAGCCAGGGCTGCTTCAAAAATACGGATAATGCTGGCTGCCGCATGTGTATGTATTGTTGCTATAGGTATCATGGTAAATTTAAAATCGTTTGCGACGCCGAAAAGCAACAAAATCGGCGAGATGTTGGCATCAGGGGTAGTGAAAGAAGAAAGTGAACTGTTACAATTTTCGCCTCTGGACCCGGCATTTGCATTGACATTAAGGGCGAGAAGTCCGGGGTTGCCTTACGATGACAGCGTAATGATTACAGATTGGCAGGGTACTGGCTATAATCCCGAGGTACCTGCCGGTGTTGAAGGTCAAATGTCTCCAGTTTTTCGGGATATGAGTATATTTACCAGAGATGAATTTGATCATATCACCGATAATCCGTTTCTTCGCCCTCGGGAAAATCCCCTGTCTACCTTTTCGATAGATGTCGATACCGCCGGTTATTCCATTGTACGAACTTTTCTGAACAGGGGGGCTTTACCCCCAAAATCATCGGTTCGCATAGAAGAACTGGTTAACTATTTTGATTACGATTACCAGCCGCCAAATGACGGAAAGCCTTTTGCGGTTCGTGCAGAAACAGGGCGGTGTCCCTGGGCGCCCGATCATCTTTTGGCGCGTATCGCCATAAAGGGAAAGGAGCTTCCCGCTCAGGAACGGCCTCCGGTAAATCTGACTTTTTTGCTGGACGTATCCGGCTCGATGGATAGACCCAACAGGCTTCCGCTGGTTAAAACAGCTATGGCAATGCTGGTAGACGAACTGGGAGCGAAGGACAGTGTATCGATCTGTGTGTATGCAGGCGCGGCCGGTACGGTGCTGGAACCGACAAGAGGCGATAAAAAGAACGCTATTCTGGCCGCTTTGAAGAAACTCGAAGCCGGAGGATCTACCGCAGGCGGTGAAGGCATTAACCTTGCCTATAACCTGGCGCAAAAGCATTTTAATCCTCAGGCGGTAAACCGCGTAATTCTGTGTACCGACGGAGACTTTAACGTGGGGATTACCAGCCGCAGCGCCCTGGTAGACCTAATTAAAGAAAAAGCCGCTTCCGGCGTGTATCTGACGGTATTGGGTTTTGGTTTGGATAATTACCGTGACGGAACGCTCAAGCAGCTTGCTTCCAAAGGAAACGGAAATTATGGCTACATCGACAACATAGATGAAGCAAACAAGATTCTGATCCGGCAGTTAAGCGGAACGCTGGTAACCATTGCCAATGATGTAAAGATACAGGTTGAGTTTAACCCCGCTGCCGTAGGCGCTTACCGGCTTATCGGCTATGAAAACCGAATCCTGCGGGCCGAGGACTTTAACGGCGACACGGTTGATGCCGGAGATATAGGCGCGGGCCACACGGTGACCGCATTGTACGAAATTATTCCGCCGGGAAAAGTGCCGGATACCCTCCCCGGCGTTGATCCGTTGCGGTATGCGATCCAACAGGATGCAGGGGAAGCTGTAGCTAAAGCTGCTTCTGTTTTTATTGACGAACTGTGTACGGTAAAAGTCCGCTATAAACTTCCCACAGAGACTGCCAGCGCATTGCTTACTTTTCCGGTGAATACGGCAGATGTTAAAAAAACCGGTGAAACATCGGCAGATTTTAATTTTGCCGCCGCCGTAGCCGCTTTCGGCATGATACTCAGGGACAGCCCCCACAAAGGCAGCGCCGACTTTGCCATGGTTCAGGCTCTTTCTGAATCTTCCACAGGCAGGGACGAATTCGGCTACCGCCGGAATTTTGTACAGATGGTTAACGCGGCAAAAGCAATTATAGCCCTGCGTTAAGAGAGCAGTGTAGCATATTGCAGAATTCTTTGGAAAGAGGTTATTATGAAGTAATATTTTTCAGGGAGAAGTAATTTTGAAAAAAAGTCTATTCAGAAAAATGGTAACATACATTTTACTGGCCGGATATATTTTTACGGCATTTCTGGACGGTTTATTGCATGGCAAAACTTCCTATTCTTCAATAATGGGAATGGATATAAACAGGGTTTATTTCTATACGTTCTTTTTGTTTATAATTGGCTGCTGGCTGCTGTATCATAAATGGTTTGCGGGAATAGGATTTTTGGCATTGGCAGCGTTCAGCTCCTATTTTATTGAATATATTGTTATACATAATTATTTTGCGTCCATATTGGTATATATCGGTATTATAATTGATATTGTTGTCAGGAAAAAAGTAAAATGGCTGATACCGCTGATTATTGTCGGAATAATTCAGGGTGTGGCGTTTCAAACTGCCTGGCTGGGCTATTATTCGGTGGGCGGGATGGAATTTTTGGCTTTGTGTATCGGTTCTGTTTTTATTGTAAATAATATATAGCAGACACAATAATTGTGTTATAATTGACCCATGGAATCGCTGCAAAACCAATTTGTTTCGCTGAAACAGGCGCAGGCGCGGCTGGCTCTGGAAAATGCCGCGGCAAAGAACAAGGCCCTTGCCGCCGCCGCCGCTGCCATTGACCGTGACCGGAAAAATATTCTCGCCGCCAACGAGCGCGATGTGGAAAAAGCCCGTGCAGGCGGCATGAAGGAAAGCCTGGTAGACCGGCTGCTGCTCAACGATCAGCGGGTGGACGGCATTATCGAGGGGATCGATGTTGTTGTGCGGCAGGAAGACCCCATCGGCAGGGTAAAAACGGGCTGGACTTTGCCCAACGGACTGG
>Ga0082212_10001336_pt1 | contig 36379 bp, 30 predicted proteins | sample TergutNt197P3_FD_71548 | JGI IMG/M metagenome (GOLD analysis project Ga0082212, IMG submission 71548) | Neocapritermes taracua P3 segment gut microbial communities from Petit-Saut dam, French Guiana - Nt197 P3 | ecosystem: Host-associated > Arthropoda: Insects > Digestive system > Gut ...
GACGAAGCAAACCTGAAAGAACGGGTGAAATCAACATATCTGAATGGAAGAGATTTTCCCTTATTAAGATCGCACGCTTCAGTTCCCTGTTTGTCAGCGAATATAGGATTGTCGCTGCGATTAGCACTGCCGCTGCTATTATCACCCAGATAAAAGCTCCGGTTGTGAAAACATTTCGCAAGGACTGCGTCCTGTATTCGACCGGCATATATTGCTCAGCGGCTCCAATATAGTTCATTGCTGACCATTGAACTGAGTCGTATGCCGATGATGCTCCCTGCGCTATGCTTTCCGCGGTGATCAACCGCTTGACCAACCCGCCGGTGAAATTAAAAAGACTCCACCTTGTCGGCAACCCAAACGGCACGATAAGGCGAAAAAAAGCAAGTAGCCAAAGCGGATAGACTACGCGCCTCGGTATGGGGTGGATTTGCCGTATCGCTAACAACGCGGCGATAATAAAGCACGATGAGATACTCATATTCAGGATAAAGTAAAATGCCGTATCGAGCATTGGCGCCTATTCCTTCTTTCCGTGGTTTTCGATCATGCGTCGCAGATCTTCCGCTTCTTCTTCCGAAAGCGTTCCATCAGCCATTAACGATGAAAGCATAGCCTTGGCCGAACCGCCGAAAAAAGAATGCATCACTGCTTTTGCCTCCTCGTATCCTGCTTCTTCGCGCCCGATGAGGCTATGGCATACAAAACCCGGCTCCACTCGTTTGATCACGTTCTTTGCTACGAGTTTTTTTATTACGGTGTAAGTAGTATTTTTGTTCCAGCCGATTTTATCGGAAGCAAGCAGAGTGAGCTCCTTTGCGGTAACGCCCTCGTGCTCCCACAGCAACTCCATAAGCTTTAGCTCGCCTTCAAAGAGTTTGATTTTTTCCATGGTTTGTCAGGCAACAGTACCCGACGTTCACCTCCCAGACTATCAGAATAGTGTATTCAATATAGGAAGCACTAGACTACCACACTAGTCCGACTCTGTCAAGTGCTTTTGCGAAGATAGAGCTATACTCTGAGCCAAATCACCTGACGTCTTAACGAGTACGAAACAAATGGGCTATAGACCGGATACATTTCAGATACTTATACCGGGTACAATAAGGAAAAATAATTTAAGCGGGGGGTGACGCACCCGTGAATCAGCGCAAAACGGACATAGAGACAGCTAAAAAACGCAGGAAAGCGACAATAATCACCGCTGTAAGCGCATTTTTGCTTTGCAGCGTTTTTTTCATTTTGATGCAACTGCGTGTTCCGAATATGCATGTTGTTTTCGGTTTGGTTTCAGGCTTCTTTTCCCTTTTTTTGGTTTACATGATATTGTGGACGCTTTGCGCTTCCGAGAAGTATTCTCGTGCCGCGGTGATACTCCGCCGGTGCTATCTGGGCGTTTTTGCGGTGGGCGTCGTGTTTTTCTTTACCATGCTTGGGCTGGTAATATCCGACGCGCATACTGAGGAGGCTGAAGTCGACTGTATTGTTGTCCTGGGCGCGGGGTTGCACGGCGACGTCCCAAGTTATGTTTTGCGATTGCGTCTGAACGAAGCAGTGAAATATATGCAAACGCAGGACAGTATACCCGTAATCGTTGCAGGTGGAATGGGACCGGGCGAAACGATAACGGAAGCCGAGGCAATGGCGCGTTATCTCGTAGCTCGCGAGATCGATGAAAGCCTTATTTGGAAAGAAGGAAACTCTACCAGAACACAGGAAAACATTGAGTTCTCGCTCGCGCTTATGGAGGAGATAGGACTGGATATCGAAAATGCCACAGTCGCTTTAGTGACGAACGGATTCCATTTATACAGAGCGAAACACATTGCTCAAAATCTGGGGGTCGACGCAGTCGGCGTCGCGGCGCCGACGCCGACTGTCTATCTGCGAGTACTGTACTTCAGCAGGGAGACATTCGCACTGGCAGCGGAATTGCTCGGGATAAACTTTTTATAATATTCAATCAATATTAAAACCGCTTTGGAACACATCTTGCTGTGAACCAAAGCGGGTTCCCTAATCTCTAATCCGGGGGTTACCCCGGGGGTAATAGCTCGTATTTGCGAATTACCCGAGTTTCTGCTCAAGCTCGGCGACATATTCGCCAAGAGCTTTCGGAAGCCTGTCGCCGAACTGGGCGTAAAACTCCTTGATTGATTTTACGTCTTCTTTCCAATGATCCTTCTCAACTTTAAGGATATCAGTCAGCTCTTCAAGTCCGAATTTCCAGTCTGCGGTGATATTATAGTCGAGATCTGAGATATCTATATCCTTGGGGTTGGGCAGGTAGCCGATTTCGGTCTCCCTCGCGTCTACCTCATTTTTGCAACGCCTGATTATCCAGTCAAGGACACGGAAGTTTTCCCCGAATCCGGGCCATATGAAATTCCGTTTGTCATCCAGCCTGAACCAATTGACATTGAATATCTTTGGTTGGTTTGTGATCTTATCTCCCATATCCAGCCAATGCTGCCAGTAATCGCCCATGTTATATCCGCAGAACGGGAGCATAGCCATCGGGTCGCGTCTAACTACTCCAACTGCGCCGGTCTGGGCTGCCGTCGTTTCGGAAGCCATTATCGATCCTACGAAGACGCCATGCCGCCAGTCGCGGGATTGATACACCAAAGGGGCGGTTTTTGCGCGGCGTCCCCCGAAGACGATAGCGGATAGCGGCACGCCCTTAGGATCCTCCCAATTCGAAGCAATACACGGGCAGTTGCGCGCGGGGGCGGTAAAGCGGGAGTTAGGATGAGCGCCGTTTTCGCCTGATGCGGGATCCCAGGGGTTGCCTTTCCAATCCAGCGCGTCCTGCGGCGGGTTCTTATCCATTTTTTCCCACCAGACGGTTTTGTCTTTTGTGAGGACTACATTGGTGAATATGGTGTCTTTTTGCGTGGCAATCAGAGCATTGGGGTTCGAACTCATATTCGTTCCCGGAGCGACTCCAAAAAAGCCGCTTTCGGGATTGCACGCCCAGAGACGGCCATCCTCGCCGACTCTCAGCCACGCGATGTCATCGCCAATGGTCCAAACCTTGTATCCTTTTGATTTGAACCCGTCCGGCGGCACCATCATAGCAAGATTGGTCTTGCCGCAAGCCGATGGAAAAGCGGCGGCAACATAAGAAACCTCGCCCTGCGGGTTCTCGATGCCCAGGATGAGCATATGTTCCGCCAGCCAGCCCTCATTTTTGCCTTGATTTGACGCGATGCGCAATGCAAAGCATTTCTTCCCAAGCAGCACGTTTCCGCCATAACCGGAGTTCATGCTCCAAATGGTGTTGTCCTCGGGGAAGTGCATAATATAGCGCTTTTCCGCATCAAGTTCGCATTTGCAATGCATGCCGCGGACAAAATCGTTTGAATCGCCAAGCATATCCATGACAGGTTTGCCGATACGGGTCATTATGGCCATACTGAGTACAACGTATATCGAGTCTGTCAATTCGATGCCGACCTTGGCAAACGGCGAACCGATCGGCCCCATGGAGAACGGTATGACGTACATTGTACGGCCTTTCATGGAGCCTTTGAAAATATCAGCCCCAAGTTTATACGCATCTGCCGGAGCCATCCAATTGTTGTTTGCGCCGGCGTCTTCTTTGTTTTTGCAGCAGACAAATGTTCTGTCTTCGACACGGGCAACGTCGTTGAGCGCCGAACGGTGAAAGTAGCATCCCGGCAGTTTTTCCTGATTGAGCTCAAGCATTTCGCCGGATACGCAGGCTTCGGCACGCAACGCTTCGAGCTGGGCTTTTCCGCCGTCTATCCAGATCGTTTGATCAGGGTTTGCAAGAACTCTCATTTCTTCGATAAAATCCAGTACCATCTTATTTGTAGTCATTGTCACAGTAGTTACCTCATTTCAGTAAAATTGCTGCTCCGGGTTAGTCTAATATACTAACAATGCAAAAAAAAAGCAATACATAAATACCATTATTAGACATTATTTTACACATTGTTTTAAGAATGGATTCGTATGGGAATATCCGGGCGTTTCTGCGTAAACGCATACGGTTCATAAAACGGGTATATAAAACACACACAAAACACATAGAAATTTCCTCAGTGTTGTTGACTTTTAATAGTTTATGCTGTATATTTGCCGTACAATTTCAAAAAAATGGGGGTCAAACATGAGAGATATTTATCTAGTAAGCGGCTGCCGCACAGCTATCGGCAGCTTCGGTGGCAAACTCAAAGACGTATCCGCACCGCAGCTTGGGGCCATCGTCGCGAAGGCTGCAATCGAACGCGCAGGCATTTCTCCCGGCGACCTTGACGAAGTTATGTTTGGCGGAGTCCTGACAGCAGGCCTTGGCCAGAATATTGCGCGTCAAGCCGCGATCGGAGCCGGCATACCGGTAGAAATACCGGCTTATACTGTCAATATGGTCTGCGGTTCGGGCATGAAGACAGTCATAGAGGCAGCCCGCGCCATAAATGCGGGAGATGCTGATATCATTCTGGTAGGCGGAACAGAGAACATGTCTGCAGTGCCTTACACAATGCCTGCAGCGCGCTACGGCGCCAGAATGGGCGACGCTAAAGCCATTGATATCATGGTATTCGACGGATTGACCGACATATTCAACAAATACCACATGGGTATCACAGCAGAGAACCTTTGCGACAAATATGGCATCACCCGCGAAGAACTTGACGCTTTTGCGCAGTCGTCGCAGGAAAAAGCCGCTGCGGCTATCGCTGGCGGGAAATTCAACGACGAGATCGTACCGGTGCCGGTAAAAGTCAAGAAAGATACAGTCGAGTTCGCGACTGACGAGTTTCCCAACTTAACTAATTTAGAGACGCTTGGAAAACTCAGGCCGGCCTTCAAGCCGGATGGCGGACGCGTCACAGCCGGCAATTCCTCCGGGATAAACGACGGCGCTGCGGCGTTGGTCATTGCGTCAGGCGATGCTGTGAAAAAATTCGGACTCAAGCCGCTGGTCAAACTCGTATCTTGGGGACAGGGCGGCGTAGATCCGGCGATAATGGGCATAGGTCCCGTCCCGGCGACGAAGCAGGCTCTTGAGAGAGCCGGTTTGACGCTCAATGATATCGATCTGATCGAAGCAAACGAGGCGTTTGCCGCGCAATCTTTGGCCGTTGCGAAAGAGCTTGGGTTCGACATGTCCAAGGTCAATGTAAATGGCGGCGCGCTTGCGCTCGGGCATCCGATAGGCGCGTCCGGAGCCAGGATACTTGTCACCCTCGTTTATGAGATGCTCAAGCGCGGCTCCAAATACGGTTTGGGCACGCTTTGCATCGGCGGTGGCATGGGCGTAGCAACCATCTGGGAAAAAGTATAATTGACCGTGGTACGCATATAGAATAAAATTCCGGCAGTTGCCTTGATTCAGGGGCGGTTATATTCGTATAATCGCCTCCGTTTTTTATAGTTTTGGTTACAGGGGCAGGGGGTAGCCGGAATTGTGCTCTTGCGCAGCGTGAGCGGAAGCTGAGGTCGGCAGGAGTACATCCCGGGGAGAGCAGGGGGACGGTTCTTCCGCTTGACAGGCGCACATCCCGGGTTAGGGATAGAACATTTTCTAAGACTTGAAGCCGACCAAGCGACTTGCTCATGCAAGAAAGAGTACAATTCCGGCTACCCCCTGGCCAGTAACTGGTTTTGCAAGCTTTCTCTGGTTTTTCTAAAGCCGCTATTGAACTCGCCTATACAAAGTGTTATTATTATGTGGAATGCGACGGGAGACGGAATTCGACGCGGCTTGCAGTCTGCCGGACAAAAGGGAGAGTGAAAAAGATATGAGCTGTGGACAAGGATGTACGGAGGTAATGCAGTACGACTACACAGAATTGGATAAAGCAATCGAGGAATATGGGAGCAACGAAGGCAATCTCATAACTGTCATGCAAAAAGCTCAGGATATTTATGGATTTCTGCCCCGCGAGGTCATTGAGCATATCGGATGCGCCATGAAATTGAAATGCTCAAAGATTTACGGAATAGCCACATTCTATACTCAATTCCGTTTGGAGCCGATAGGCAAATACCTGATAATGCTCTGCATGGGCACAGCATGCCATGTAAACGGGGCAAAAAACATAGAAGAGGCGATTGTCGATGAACTCGGCATAGTGAACGGCGAAACGACACAGGACGGGCTGTTTACATTAAACAATGTTGCATGCATAGGATGTTGCAGCCTTTCGCCCGTCATGATGATCAATGGCGAAACTTACGGACTGTTGACCGATGAAAAGGTAAAGAGCGTACTGGGCGAACTCAGAGAGCGGGCAAAAGGACAGGAGGCCGTGCAATGAGAATACAGGTAGGACAGGGGAGCTGCGGAAACGCGGCCGGAGCGCAAAAGGTCTATAACGCTCTTGAAATGGCGCTCGGCCAGAGCGGCGTCGACGCCCGGCTTGTCAGCACAGGATGCATAGGCGCTTGCTACCTAGAGCCAATTGTAGAGATAATTGACGATAATGGTGAGAAATTCACATATATAAAAGTCGACGCGGATAGCGCGGCTGAGATTTTTGAGCAGCATGTGAAGAGCGGTTTGCCGGTCGAATCGATGTTTATGCCTGATGAAGACGTAAAAATGCTTAAGAGACAGACTAAGATCGCGCTGAGAAACTGCGGCGTCATCAACCCTGAGGATATCGGCGAATACATTGCGGGCGGTGGGTACGGAGCTTTCAAAAAGTGCCTGGCTGAATTGGACGCGAAAGAAGTCATAGATATCATAAAAGCATCGGGCTTACGCGGACGAGGCGGCGCAGGATTTCCGACATGGTTCAAATGGAACGCCGCAAAAAACGCGCCCGGCGAAACGAAATATGTGGTATGCAACGCTGACGAGGGCGACCCGGGAGCGTTCATGGATCGCTCAATATTGGAAGGCGATCCTCATTCCGTCCTCGAAGGAATGCTTATCGGCGGATATGCCATGGGAGCCACGGAAGGCATAATATATGTACGAGCCGAGTATCCGCTTGCGATCGCGCGCTTGAGTATCGCGATCGAGCAGGCAAGAGAACAAGGGCTTCTCGGCGACAATGTGTGCGGCGCCGGGTTTAGCTTTGATATCAGAATAAAAGCGGGCGCCGGCGCGTTTGTCTGCGGCGAAGAAACAGCGCTTATTGCGTCGCTGGAAGGCGATCGCGGGATGCCGCGGCTGAAGCCTCCGTTTCCCGCCGAGCGCGGTTTTTGGAAAAAGCCGACTAATATCAACAACGTAGAGACATTTTCAAATGTACCGTGGATCGTGTCAAACGGCGGAGCGGCATTTGCCGCCATGGGTACCGAAAAGTCAAGCGGCACAAAAGTCTTTGCACTGACCGGAAAGATCCGCAAAGGCGGGCTCGTCGAGATTCCGATGGGGCTGCCGCTTCGCGAAATAATCTTCGATATCGGGGGCGGCATAAAAGATGGCCGCGAATTCAAGGCAGTGCAAATGGGAGGGCCTTCGGGCGGGTGCATACCGGCGTCGCTAATTGACACACCTGTCACTTATGAGGACATACCCGCTACAGGGGCCATAGTAGGATCCGGGGGCATGGTCGTCATGGACGACACTACGTGCATGGTAGACATGGCAAGGTTCTTTCTTGATTTTACAAGGAATGAGTCTTGCGGAAAATGTAATTTCTGCCGCATTGGCACGAAAAGGATGCTTGATATCCTAAACAGGATCGTTGAGGGGAACGGGCTGGACGGCGATATCGAACTGCTTACAGAGCTGGCGGAAAGAGTGTCGGATGGTTCCATGTGCGCGCTTGGGCAGACGGCGCCAAATCCCGTGCTGACAACGCTTAAGTATTTCAGGAACGAATATGAGGATCATATATATAAAAAGAAATGCACGGCAAAGAGCTGCCGAGCGCTGCTTAAATACACGATAACCGGGGAGAAATGCAAGGGTTGCCTGCTTTGCATGAAAAAGTGCCCGACCGGCGCGATAACGGGCGAAATTAAGAAGCCGCACGTGATTGACAATGAGAAATGCATAGGTTGCGGCAAATGCGTATCCGCGTGTAAATTCGACGCGGTCTTAGTCGAATAGGAGGCGGATTATGGAAAAGATAAGGCTTAATATTGACGGTAAGGAACTGAGCGGATACAAGGGGCAGATGATCCTTGAAATCGCCATTGAAAACGATATCTACATACCTTCATTCTGCTACGACAGACGGCTCGATACCTATGGCTCGTGCGGCATATGCGTAGTAGAAGCTGAAGGCGTGCCAAAGCTTTTGCGCTCCTGCTCGACGGAGATTGCCGATGGCATGGTCATCAGGACGGATACGCCAAGGGTACGCGGATCGCGCAGAGTGAACCTCGAGCTACTGCTCTCACACCATACCGGGGACTGCAGGGCGCCATGTACAATGGCATGCCCGGCGCAGACAGATTGCCAGGGGTATATCGGGCTTATAGCAAATGGCGAGAATGGAGAAGCTCTGAAACTGATAAAACAGAAAATACCGCTTGCCGCATCGCTGGGGCGTATATGCGCGCGCCCATGCGAGGACGCGTGCCGCCGGGCGCTGGTGGACGAACCGGTATCCATATGCAGCCTGAAACGGTTTACCTCCGATCTGGATCTCAATGACCCGGAGCCATATCTTCCGGAAATCGCGCCGTTTTCCGGGAAAAGCATCGGAATCGTAGGAGGCGGACCCGGGGGGCTATCGTGCGCGTATTACCTTGCGGAGATGGGACACAATGTTGTGCTATATGACGCAATGCCAAAAATGGGCGGTATGTTGCGTTACGGTATTCCCGAGTACAGACTCCCAAAGATAGTGGTCGAAAAAGAAGTAGCTATGATTGAGAAAATGGGAGTCACATTCAGGAACGGCGTTCGAATCGGGGTAGACAGGACATTCAAGAGCCTGCGGGATATCCATGACGCCGTGGTTATCGCGATCGGCGCGTGGGAAAGCGTGCCATTGCCCGTACCAGGCGGCGATATGCCCGGAGTATTTGGAGGGATCGAATTCCTAAGAAGGATTTTTGACAACGAGCCGCTTTGGATAGGCAAAAGCGTTGCTGTAGTCGGCGGAGGAAACACCGCGATGGATGCGTGCCGGACTGCAATACGGCAAGGCGCTGAAAAAGTCTATATCATCTATAGGCGAACAAAGGCGGAAATGCCCGCGGACGAGATAGAGATCATCGAAGCCGAAGAAGAAGGCGTAGTATTCAAATATCTTGTAAATCCAATCGAAATTATAGAAGAGAATGGAAGAGCGTCGAAGATGCGTCTTCAAAAGATGCGACTGGGCGAACCGGATGAGTCAGGACGGCGAAGGCCTGTTCCGGTTGAAGGCGAGGAGGAAATACTCGAAGCCGACACAGTAGTCGCCGCGCTTGGGCAGGGCATAGACCCGCAGGGATTCCCCGGAGTCAAGCTGACAAAAGGCAATACGATCATTGCGGACGAGCAAGTGTTCACAACAAATGAAAACGGTGTATTCGCAATAGGCGACTGTGTAAATGACAGCGCAGCTATTGCAGTAAAGGCAATCGGAGACGCGAAAAAAGCAGCGCTCGCGGTAAACGCGTATTTGACCGGAGCCGAAGTCAGCCACAAGGAACCGTACCGGGTCGTACGAGAGGATTTGACGGCTGAAGATTTCGCCGACATCAAGAAAGAGCCGCGGGCGAAGGCGCAAATAATGGCTGCGGATGAGCGTGTTGACAGCTTTCTTGAGATGATGGAGACATTCGATGCGGATACGGCGAAAAACGAAGCGAACCGCTGCCTTGAATGCGGATGCCACGACTATTTTGAATGCAAGCTGATCGCGCTAGCGGACAAGCATAACGTGCAGCCGGACCGCTTTAGAGAGAGCATACCGGACGTCGAGCCAAAAGGCGAACACCCGTTTATACTGCGCGATCCGAATAAATGCATCCTGTGCGGGCAATGCGTGCGCATATGCGTTGAGATAATTGGTTCGGCAGCAATCGGATTCACCGGGAGAGGCTTTGATACCGTCGTAAGGCCCGCGTTTGGAGACGCGCTGAAAGATACGACGTGCGTATCCTGCGGGCAATGTATTTCGGTCTGCCCGACAGGCGCGCTACAGGAGAAAATAACCTTTAAAAAATCCATTCCGCTTGATACGAAAAAGACAGACTCGATTTGCGGCATCTGCGCAGTCGGATGCTCCACCCGCGTAGAGTCTATCGGAAATTTGCTGGTAAAGACGACCCCCTCGCTCGTCACAGGAATAAACGACGGCGTGATGTGCGGATGGGGGCGTTTCGGTATCAACTACATTCAGAGGGAAGGACGCCTTACGACGCCATTGCTGAGGAAAAAAGGCGTTCTGACGCCTGTAAGCTGGCGCGACGCTTTCGTCTACGCCGCAAAAAAGATGGAAAGCATAAAGATGTGCGGCGAGGAGACGGGCATATCGATAGGACATACATATTGCGTTGAAGATACGGGAGCGATAAAAAATCTCGCAAAATTCTTAGGAGCGCGGATATTCAGCTTCGCCAATCGTGAGAACGGCCTCGTGGACGTCCTCGGCGCCGGCAGCCCGCCTAATACTTTAGAAGAAATACTGGGCACAAACGGTATATTCATATTTGGCTCCTCGACGCTCAGGAAAACAGTGATCCTGTCAAAGCTGCGCCAAGCCGTCAGGAAAGGAATCCCTGTGACAGTCGTATCAAACGATGACAGAGACTATAACCTGCATTGCAAAGTCATTCGCTCTCAGGATTCGACCGCGTTTATCAAGCAAGTCATCAAGGCGCTGATTGAAGCCGGCTGTACCCCAAAAAATGCCGACGGTTTTGAGGAGCTTAAGGAATCGTTGTCGGCGATAGAGGTTACCGATGAAGCGAAAGCGCTGGCGGACAGCTACAGGTCGGTCAAGAAAGCCATGATACTCTTCGCGCTTGGCGAACTGACCACATCCGCCGCGAAGGATCTTGCGAATATGGCAGTTGTCACGGGGCATATCGGCAGCCCGAGAGACGGGATATACATGATGCGTCAGATGGCAGGTTCGCAGGTGCTCGCCGAGTACAGGATAATAAAAACCGCGCAAGAGGCAAAAGAGGTAAAGGGACTCATGATATTTGGAGAAGACCCTGAAGAATTGCCGGACGATCTGAAATTCCTTATGGTTCAGGATATGTACTTGACCAAGACAGCGATGAAAGCAGACATTGTATTCCCGCTGGCGGCATTTCCTGAGATAGACGGCACGTTTGTAAACACTGAGCGGCGAGTGCAGTTTTGCGCTAAGATAGTAGACCCGCCAATGGAATACAGGACGTCTGAGATCGCGCAAAAAATCGCGGAAGTGCTCGAAGGCTCCGCCCCCGCCGGCTTTATTCGCGAGCTGTATCCGAATGCGCGGCCTGATAAAAGCGAAAACCCGCCGATACTGCATACAGACGGGTTTGGATTCCCTGATATGAAAGCAAAACTGAGGGTAGCCGGAGAAACGAAAATGTTCGACGAACTCGAATTGACATGCAGCCTGCTCAAAGCTGTCGAGGCAGACCTTCCGCAACCTATGTAGCTGCCTTTGCGCGAAAATACCCTCAGTAACAGAAACCATGTTCCCGGCCTTGACGGGCAGTTTATGCGGCAAGATTTTCCGGACTGAGATCACGACGAAACATTATAAGAAGGGGCGCCACTTCCGGCGCCCCTTCTTAAAAACTACCATTAAATCGAATGCAAGAACCGTCTAACCGAAAAGCGTCAGCAGTATTCCAGCCGCAATAGCGGAGCCTATCACGCCCGCGACATTCGGCCCCATCGCGTGCATAAGAAGCCAGTTGCCCGGATTGGCTTTCTGCCCTTCTTTGTGGGATACCCTCGCGGCCATCGGCACCGCCGATACGCCAGCCGATCCTATGAGCGGGTTTATTTTTCCGCCTGTTAATACACTCATCAGCTTGCCAATTAGCAATCCGCCGACAGTGCCGAACATGAACGCCAAAAGCCCAAGGCCGATTATCATGAGAGTTTCCGGGCTGAGGAATTGATTGGCATTTGCCGTAGCGCCAACCGTTACTCCAAGAAAGATAGTAACGATATTGATAAGCGCGTTTTGCACGGTATCGGACAGCCTCTCAACGACCCCTGCTTCTTTGAACAGGTTGCCAAGCATCAGCATTCCGATCAGCGGAGCTATCGACGGCAGAAGAAGCACGCAAAATACCGTAACAACGATCGGGAAACAGAGTTTTTCCAGTCTGGACACTTGCCGAAGCTGCGTCATGACTATTTCTCTCTCTTTTTTGGTCGTCAACGCTTTCATTAACGGCGGCTGAATTACCGGCACCAACGCCATGTACGAATAAGCCGCGATAGCAATCGATGGCAATAGATGCGGGGCAAGCCTCGTTGTTAGATATATCGCGGTCGGACCATCGGCGCCGCCAATAATACCAATGGAGGCTGCCTCCTGAGGCGTAAATGGCAGAAAGTTCGCAATCAAAAAAGCCGCTATTATGCCAAACTGCGCTCCGGCTCCCATCAACAGGCTGGAAGGCCGGGCAAGCAGCGGGCCGAAGTCTGTCATCGCTCCTACCCCCATAAATATGAGGGACGGGTATATTCCAAGTTTGACGCCCAAATATAGATAGTATAGCAACCCGCCCGGGCTATCTCCGTCGGGGCTGCCCATAATTCCTATCATAGAATCCGGCGTCGGGAGATTGACAAGAAGCATTCCGAAAGCGATTGGCAGAAGCAGGAGCGGTTCAAACTTTCGGGCAATCGCCAGATATATAAGCACACAGGCTATTGCAATCATAACAAAATGTTTCCACGACAGAGCGGCGAAACCCGATTCTGTCCATACCTTTTGCAGCGCATCAAGAATCATTGTTCGGTTGCCTCCTCTTGTTTCTTTACTCTGTTCTCAAAATACCTGACAATTATTGAGGTTAGCTTAATCAAACCAAACAGGCAACATAATAGCGCAAAAACCATTAGGAAACAAAAAAGCGCGGCAGAGATGATTTCCGCAGTAGCCATATTTTCCCCTCTTTCCTGATTTATTGTTGTCACGCGAATTGTCGATAGGACTGTGGTTTGCGACAGGCAACAGCTCTTTCGCAGACAATCTTAACACAATATTAAAACAAGCACAACCTTTTTTTTACTCACTTGCATACCCGTATTCCGAAAGAATCATTTAATTATCACTTGAAGAAAGCTGCGACCTTGTCCGGATTCTCAATATTGTAGAACACCAGCGGGCGCTCGGGCTGATTGCCTTCATCGAGAAATACTAGGGTATCGCTGCGGCTTCTGCGCAGGGAATTAGACGCCTTGGGACCAATATAAATGTTCCCGCAACTTGTGGAGATCATATCAATTTCAAATTCGGAGACGTCCTTATAAACAGCGTGTTTGACCTTGACTGGGCTTTTCAGCAAGAAAACGATTGCCCGCGTATTAGTTATGCAAAATACAGTATAGCGTTGAATAGTGAACACGTCGGTTATCGGTCTGACAGATATATATACCAAGATAATGATTGCCAATGCCAAGGCCGCCCTTACATTGGTGGTAGCGCTCACGTCTGAATTGTAAATCAATGCGAACCATAATACAAACAACAATAATAAAAAGCACACAGCCCACCTAAGTATGATCATAGCCCCTTGCGGAGCTGACAATAGTTTTATCTTTGCAGGCTCCCCTTTCCAGGACACCGTCTCTCCTTGCTCAAGAATGCTTTCAAGGGTTTCGCTCAACCTGTTGCTTATTTTGTCGTCTGACATTGCTATCCCCTCCCGGCCATTATAATTACCAGCACGGCGTTTATGCTGTACTGGTATAACTATACCAAAACACAAACCGGAAGGGGATTAAGATGCTATAAAGAACTGCCGGAAACGCGTTAATATTCCGTTATATTCATAAAAAAAGCGTAACGCCGCAAAGGCGTATGGTATAATTACATATGAATTCGAGAGACGATTTCGACAAAAATGCAATAAACCAAAATCCGGCAGTGAAGCAATCAGCCGCTTTTCGGGATGGAGGGGTATATACAAATGCAGTTGCGGGTGGTAAATAATAAAAAGCGGCGCTTTTTGAAAGACTCGCTGATAACAGCGGCAATTCTGGTATTTGCGATAACATTCAATGAGCTGCTTTTCTTTTTGGATCTAGAATTGCAAAACCTTATTATGATTTACATTCTTTCAATATTGATAATCGCACGCTTTACAGACGGTTATTTTTATGGCGTACTCTCCGCATTTATCGGTACTTTTGTATTTGATTTTCTTTTGACAGAACCCCGGATGGGATTCAGCTTTTCAATTGGTTTTCCCATCACCTTGCTTATTATGCTTTCAGTCTCTGTGGTGTCCTGCACAATAACTACGCAAATGAAGAATTCTTTTGCTCAGCGGCAATCCATTATGGTCGTCGCTGAAAAGGAAAAAATGCGAGGCATGTTACTGAGGGCGATATCACACGATTTAAGGACTCCCCTGACCGGGATACTAAGCGCCAGTTCGATTATCAAAGAACAAGCTGGTTCGTTGGATCCGGTTGATATTCAAGACATAGCTTCAAATATCAAAAACGATTCCGAGTGGCTCATAAGAATGGTTGAAAATCTGCTTTCAGTTACGCGCATAACTGATGGGGCAGTGAAGGTGAAAAAAACAATTGAAATAGCTGAAGAAGCTATGGCGCAGGCAGTGTCAATTGTGCGAAAGCAGTTCCCCGGCTGCAGGATTCATGTCGAATCATCCGAATATCCACTATTGCTTCCTATGGACGCTATTTTGATATCTCAGGTCTTTATCAATTTGTTGGTAAACGCTATCAGAAACTCACCGCAGGACACGCAGATAGAGTTCAGCTTGTATAAAGACGAGGATTTTGCGCGTTTTGAAGTGGCAGACCATGGAAATGGCGTTCCGGCGCAGATTATTAGTACACTCTTTGACGCGAGCGCCGCTGTACATGGGGAAAGCTCCGATTCTGCAAGCGGGATAGGCATAGGATTATCGATTTGCAAAACGATAATCGACGCCCACGACGGAAAGATAACGGGAGGCAATAAGCCTGAGGGCGGCGCTGTTTTCCGCGTTTTCTTGCCGCTGAGTTGAGGTGAGAATCAAATGAGAATCAAAGAAAAAATACTCCTGATCGAAGACGAGAAGAGTCTGATGTCATATATCACAACGATTCTTTCGTATCATGAGTACGAGATCATTCAGACAAATAACGGCCATATGGGGATCCATATGGCTGCGTCTCATGCGCCCGACTTGATATTGCTTGACCTCGGCTTGCCTGATATGGATGGTATTACGGTTCTTGAAAGAGTCAGGGAATGGTCGGACGTTCCTATTATCGTTGTCAGCGCGCGCCAGAATGAGCAGGAGAAGGTAAAAGCGCTTGATATGGGTGCGAACGACTATGTTACAAAACCTTTTAGCAGCGATGAGTTGCTGGCGCGAATCCGTTCAGCCATACGCATTTCAAAAAAGACGGCTAACACAAGGTCGGAAAGCGCTTTTAGGAACGGCGGGCTGATGATCGATTACGAAAAACGGGTTGTTACCGTAGACGGAAGCAATGTTCAATTAACGCCAACAGAATACAGGATAGTCGTATTGCTTTCCCGGAATGCCGGGAAGGTACTCACGCACGATTATATTCTCCGGCTCTTATGGGGTCCGTACGCAACTGAGAATCAAACGCTTCGCGTGAATGTGGCCAATATAAGGCGGAAAATAGAAAAAAACCCCGCCGATCCCGAATATATCGTGACTGAAATCGGAGTAGGTTACAGGATGACGGACATTAGTGACAATTCTGCGTAACGTAAGTATAGCGCTTCTAAAATGCTATACATAAGCCGTTCGTTTCGTAAGACGCGGACATTAGTTATAAAAAATATATGGATCGTTGCATAAAAAAGGCGGGTACTAATCCCGCTCCAATGCACACTTTTCCGCGTGAACCCCGGGAAGCCTGACTCTGTACGGCTTCCCGGGAATAAACGCTGCTCGGGAAAAGGCTCCTAAATGCCTTTTACTTCTTCATCGTTCCAGCCATCTTCTTCCTTGGGTTTGGGCTTTTCATTCTTTACTCCGTCAATGCAAAGCTGAATCGTGTCGATAAGCGAAAGGATGAAAAACTCGACGAACCCTAAAAACAGAAATACCGTAACTATCCACCAGGGTATGCTCAGGACGTCTGAATTTCTGCCGGTTGCGATCATATCAATGAGTTTTCTGTACGCGCCGATGACAATCATCGCAATGACTGCCGTTTCGACAATCGAAATGCCGAAAAGCCAGAAGCGCCTGAATCTGTAAGGGAACTTGTCGACAAACAGCGGTACCCAGATATGACCAAATTTGACATGCAAGGCCGGGATCCATAGAGAACAAAGTATAACCATTGCAAACGCAGTAAGCTCATTGCTGCCGTTGATCCTGACTGTGGAGCCGCCGATTTTTCTCAGGATAACGTCGATTGCAATGATGAAGGTCATCAGGAACAGGCTCGCGAGACCTATATACCCTATCGCAAGAACGACGCGACCGAACCCGGAGCGGAATTTTTGTAGCTTCATTTTTGTTACCTACTTTACAAACAGATGGAACGGGAGTTCAAATGGTAAATCTGATGCAAGCCATAGCGATGCGGAAACTCTACCTGTACATGTCGTTGTATCTGTTGACGATTTGCAGGCAATTATCGTATAGGGCTTGAGCTTGCGGGCCGTTCTCGGAGATCCACAGATTTACGACATTGTCAAATGCTGTCTGGATATCTGAGGAGAGGCTTGCGTTCGGCGGATAGATTGTGCCTCCGTTGTTGATGGCGTCCGCGCGTCCGCGAGCTTCGTAAGCCTCCCAAATGCCGATAAGGTTGAGGCAGAAGTCGCCGGATACGCTCTTCACAGCGTCCCCGTATCCGTTTCTCTCGATCTCCGCCCAGGTATCGGAGTTGCCGACCAGCAGGTGAGCGGAGCAGCCGATATTGACGTCAAGATAATAGTTCAGCACGCCCGGGTCCGCCAGCCTGAACGAGGCTATTGCGTGCCAGTCGGTGATCAGATAATCGATAACGCCGTTGGAAACGTTCGGATAGACGTCGCCGATCGGGCAGCCGAAAACGGTAGCTCCGACTTCGGTGATGAACATCTGCGTAGGTCCGTTGTTGCCGCGCACGTTGCCTGTGATCTGATTCGTGCTTGTCAATTCTGAGTTGCCCTTGTAGGACAACGGGCTGGGGTTGTTTGTATACAGGAACATGCACTCGCCGTGCTGGGCAATTTCCTGCTGCAGGGCAGGCGTATTCTTATAGAGCTCCCACATTGAGAAAGCTCCGACAGTGGAGTTTTGTATGCGCAGGCCGGGGTTTTGGATGACGAGCGTCAGCGGCATGTAGCCCCTGTAATAGCAGGGGAGAGTCCAGCAGAAGTCGATCAGCCCGGCTTTTGTGTCGTTCAGCGCTTCCATAGTGCCGCCGGCGCAAAACGCGTTCGAGACTCCGACTTCAACATAGACGGCGCCTTCCGTCGCAACAAGGATAGCGTCGCTCCAAGCATAGCAGAATTCACCGGCTCCGCTCTCTGCGGGATCCTGACAGTTTAGCGTATATCTGTATTGCGCCCTGTTGGGGTCATATTGGCTCGCCCTCGCCCTTAGATCGGCTATGAATGCATATGCGTCCTCGGCCCTTTGCGCCGCTTCGGAGCTCAGCGTCGGTACCCCTGTAGGCAGCCCGGCATCGGAACCGGCGCCCGCCCCGGAATCACCTCCGGCTCCGGAATTGGTTCCGGTGTTGGTTGAACCACCCGAGGGAGGAGCCGAAGTTCCGCCTGACGTTGTTGGCGTATTGGTACTGGTTTGATTCGAGTTGTCATTGTTGCAACCTACCATAGTCATTGCTAACAGAATGATCGCGAGGACTACTACTATTGCTTTTTTCACTAAATGTACCCTCCTTAATAATATGTTCTTTCGTATATTTAAGCCGGCTGCGTTTTATCGCCGGATCTTAACTATCTGCCGGACATAAAGCCCGGAAGCCAATTCGACAGTATTGGGAAAGCCATGATAAGCGCTATTGCTACTACGATTCCTGCAAGGAATGGCGCCGTACCCTTGAAAATCGTCGTCAAAGGCGTGTCTTTCGCAACTCCTGACATGACATAGCAGCACATGCCAACAGGCGGCGTTATGAGTCCCAACTGCATCAGCATGACCATGAGGACGCCAAACCAAATTGTAATGCCATCGGTCATATTTGGTCCAAATCCGCTCATATTGAACTCCAGGCTTCTCACAATCGGCAGAAAGATGGGCGTCAGTAGCACGATGAGCGGCAGAGAATCCACAAAGCAACCCAGTATCGCGTAAATCATAAGGCATCCGGCCAGAATCCAAATCGGCGCGACATTTGCGTTTGCCGCGAAGCTGGCGACCATCTGGGGAAGCCCGGTAAAGTTGAAGAAGTTGCCCAGCATATTGGCGCCAATCATTATCAGGAATATCATCGCCGTCGTTTCAGCGGTTTCCTTTAGCGCTGCTAATAGGTTTTTAAGGGTAAACTTCCTCTTGGCGATCATGAATATGAACGCTCCCGCCGCTCCGACCGCCGCGCCCTCGGACGCGCTGCACCAGCCGAAAAGTATCCCGCCGAGAACAAGGACAAACAGGACAAGGACCGGAAGCACGCCGGCCGCCGCCTTGATTTTCTCTTTTAGGGTGAACTTTGGCCCTTTCGGCCCCGCTGCGGGGTCAATAGCGCAGATCGTAAACACGACCCCTGAATAACAAACACAAAGCAATATCCCTGGTATTATTCCCGCTATGAACATTTTTCCGACGCCCACGCCGGCGTTGATGCCATATAGCATGAATCCTATGCTCGGCGGTATCAATATACCAAGCGTGCCGCCCGCGGAAATCGACCCGCAGGTCAGCGTGCGCTTATAATTGAATTTATCCATCTCCGGCAGGCATATCTTACCCATGCTGGCCGTTGTTGCCGTCGACGAGCCGCAAATCGCGGCGAAAAAAGCGCAGGCTATCTCTGTGGCGATCGCCAACCCCCCGCGAACCCGGCTAACAAGTTTGTAGCACGCCGCGTACAAATCCTGGCTTATTCCCGCATAAGCGCATACGACCCCCATTAGCGTGAACAGAGGTATTACGCTTAGCGACTCGCTGTGCAGTGTGGCAAACGGCGTGTTCATAGCCAGCCCCAGCGCCACGTTAAAGCCTTTCATGTACCATACGCCAACGAATGCAACGAACGCCATAGCCAGACCGACGCGTTTTCCCATAAACAACAGGATCACCAGGACGGCAAGTCCGATCAGACCAAGAATATAATTCGGCATACCGGTATACACTCCTTACCAAAAAAATCAGCTAAATGCCTATTTGTCAAGCCCCATCTTCTCGCTGCGGAATATGCGTGGATCCATGGTTTTGAGGTCGGGGCTGATAAGCGGCGCAAATTCCATTTTGCCAAGCACATCCTTGTTCAAATCCGCTCCGGGCGCGATCTCGATCAGCATAAGGCCTTCCGGAGTCAGCCTGAATACCGCGCGCTCGGATATGTATAGTATCTCCTGGCCGAATTTTAACGCATACTCGCCGGAGAATGTGATTTGCTGGACTTCCTTGACGAATTTGATCTCGCTTCCGTCGCTGTTGATTTTAAGCGAGCCATCCGCAATGGATATGTCCGGCTTCGGCCTGCCGGCAGTGAACGTGCCCACGAAACATACCTTCTTCGCGTTTTGCGATATGTCTATGAAGCCTCCCGGCCCGCCGTTTCGGCCCGCAAATTTCGATACGTTCACGTTGCCTTTCTCGTCGATTTCCGCAGAACCGAGGAAAGTAATGTCGAGAAGCCCGCCGTCATAGAAATTGAGCATATCTGTCTGGACATAAAATGCCTCGGCGTTCTCGGTGCCGGGGAACGCAAGCCCTTTTTGGACGACGCCTCCCATCGGACCGGCTTCGATAGACATAGTTATCGTGTCAAGAATATTCTCTTCGTCAGCTACTGCGGCTACCCCGTCCGGCATCCCGACGCCCAGATTGACCAAAGCGCCCGGAACCAGTTCCATGACTCCTCGCCTGGCAATTACCTTGCGCTCGTCCAGCGCTCTCGGCTCGGAGGCTCCGACCGGAGTCATGATCTCGCCGACAAGCTCGGGGCGATAAGCGGGAGTGATGCAGCACTGCCGATGGTAGTCCGGATGAGAGGCTTTGACAATGTAGTCGACAAAATGCCTGTGTATCCTGACATTTCTCGGATGTATCGAACCTCGCCTGACAATCTCCTTGACCTGGGCAATGACTATTCCGCCGTTGTTCCGCACAGCCGCCGCCATATCGAGCTCGGCTCCTATTATTCCTTCCTGCTCGACCGAAATATTGCCGTCTTCGTCTGCGTATGTTCCGCGGATAATAGCGACGTCGGGCTTGATAGACTTATAGAAGAGGTACTCTTCCCCGTTTATCTCCATGAGCTCGACGACGCTGCCCCTCTGCTTGGCAAGTTCGTTCACGGCGCAGCCCTCGAGCCTCGGATCGCAGAATGTGCCGAGACCAACTTTTGTTATTAGCCCCGGCGCGCCGCCCGCTGAGGAGCGGATCATGTTCAGCAGGGCGCCCATAGGCATGAGATACCCCGCGATTTTGTTTTCATTGACTTTATATCCTATTGCCCGGGCGTCGGCAAGAGCGATCATGACTCCGCTGATACACCCGTCTGCCTTCAGCCTGTTGAGGCCGATAGTGTAGCCTTTTAGCGGTTCATTGGACTCGCCTTTGTCTCCCGGAGTGATCCCGCTGACGACAAAGAGATCTTTTGGATGCCCTGTTGCCTCGTATCGTCTGCCAATGCCTTCCAGCAATTCTTCCGGGCTGGCATAAGTGGAAAACCCGCCCAGCATCATTGTCATACCGTCGCCGATATGGCTTACAGCTTCATCAACAGTAACAATTTTCGCCATTTGTTGCCCTCTTTCTTACGTTAGTAGCTTACTTGTATACATCCTTTGCCTCGGCATATTGCTCATTCATGACAACCGAGAAATGGAATATGGGTTTATCGACCTCAAGGATACGCATCGGGTTATGCTTGATATTGCTTGGTATGAATATAAGCGTAGACTTTGTAAGCCTGTGCGCTTCTCCTTCTATCGAGAATTCGATAACTCCGTTGAGATTGTACGGGTCGTCAGGATTTGAGCCATAGAAGCCGATGAGCTCTGTATACCCGTGAACGTGCTCGGTGAATATCGGGTCTCTCTCCGGGACGGCGAAATACCACGCAGTATTCATCTGGAATGCGCCCGGGCAGACGTTGCTGTCCATCCATAGTATACGGTTTGAGAACTTCTCGTATATCACCTTGAAGTCGGGATCCATCATGTTCGGCGGGGCTTGGAGTTCCTGGACGAAAAACTTGCCATACTCTCCGCCTTTGTTGTTGTCAAATGCCATATCAACGTTCATTCCTTTCGTTATACTCAATACTCAAGACGCAAAATCAAGTTCATTCTTTCGGAAGATCCCAATCCACGAATTTCCAATAAGGCGCGTTGACTCGTGCCTGGTATGCCTCCATGTCGATGCCGTTCCAGTCGTAGAACCCTTTCTTCCCCTCGGAACGCGCGCCGGTGTCGCCGCGGGCAATGCGCTCTGTTATTGCCGGAGGGGCTCCGTCGATGTTGCTTAGATGCGGGAAAACTGCCTGGCATGTCGACAGGTTCAAGGTGAGGTTGCCGTTATCGAAGTGCTCATACATTCCTATTGAAGTATATCGCGGGCAGAAACTGTAATTCAGGCAAGTGTCGACGTCGCGGGGGTCGCATATGCCTTGGTCGACTAGACTCAGAGCTTCGCGCCAAAGAGCGAATTGCAGCCTGTTGCCGATAAAACCCGGGGTGGGTTTTTTGAGAATGACCGGTTTGCGCCCCAGGGATTCGAGCGCTTCCTTGGCGAATTCCAGGACGCCCGGGTCGGTATCCGCGCTGCCGCAGCATTCAAAGAACGGAACCATATGGGCGGGGTTGAATGGATGCGTGACAATAAGGCGATCCTTGTACTTTGTCATTTTCTCGCCCATTACGTCCGGGGTATACGATGAGCTGACCGAGCATATCGCCCGGACTTTGCCGCACTTTTCCTCGATCTTTGATAAAATATCATACTTCAGGTCAAGTTTCTCCGTGACGCACTCAAAGATGATCTCGCAGTCGGCGAGTTCATCCATATCGAGCGTATATTTCAGGTACTTTTCGCATATCGACAGTTGATTCTCGGGCATTAGCCCCTGTTTTATCATCTGGCGGAAATAGTTGTCGTAGGTTTTTTTGTATTCCGGGATCATTTCCTCGCGACGCACGAGACAAGTGGTCTTATAGCCGTGACCGGTCGTCAGCACCGCCATGCTGTCGCCGATCATCCCCATTCCTATGATCCCGATGTGCTTAATGCTGTCAAGCTTCATATGCATACTCCTTATATGGTAGCTGATTGCTAATAGTGATAGTGAATAAGGTAACGCTACAGTAATTGGCTTTGGCAAAAAACTGCAGTTTGTTCATAGCTGCCTTCTAAATGCTGATTACTTTAATGGACGCAGGCCTATCATCTCTCTGGCTTCATCCGGAGTCGCGACGTCCATATCGAGCTCGTGTATGATCCTCACCATGCGCTCGACGAGTTGGGCGTTCGATTTTGCAAGTTCTCCATATTTGTAGAAAATATTGTCTTCCATTCCGGTGCGCACATGGCAGCCTTTGAGCAGGCCGTATGTGACTCCGTGGAGCTGCTGCGCGGCAATCGCCATTGTCGTCATGTTGACAGGCCGGCTGCCCCGGTTCTGGTCTACCAGGTCGATTATGTAGTCGTGGTTCTTCTGCGTATAAGAAATAGCGCCCTGGCTGACCTTGTTCATCCCCATAACAAACGTTATGTTGACAGGTTCGTCCGGGCTGTCTGTCAGCCTGCATACCCCCGCAGGGACAAGATGCTGGAAGATATCCTCCACTGATTCCATATTGAATGCTTCTATCTCCGGTTTGATGCCAAGTTCTTTCATGCGCAGGCCATGCTTTATCAACCAGTCGCGCTCCCAGCGGTAAATAAAGCAAAGATCGCCCCATATCGTCGTTATTAGCGACGTGTCGAGCGAACACATTTCAGGAAGCGCGCCTTTTATGCTGTCGTCATAAAGCAGGGCGATGCCATCGTCGGCTTCCGAGCCGGGTTTTGTTGCGGGAGCTGTGGAGTTTTGCGTAATGGCGTTGCACTTTGCGCGGATGCCGCTGTTGATTTCTGCAAATACTTTGGGATCGTTGCATGAATTACCTTCTTTGTTGCGCGCGTGGATATGGATTACCGCGGCGCCGGCGTTATAGCAGTCGTAAGCGGACTGGATAACTTCCGCCGGCTGCTCTGGCAGATTGGGGTTTTGGGCTTTCCCCTGGAAATTGCCCGTCTGGGCTACCGTGATGATTACTTTTCTATTTTTGCTCATGGTGTTCAATCTCCCCTTTAGCAAATTTGTCAGTTCTACTCGTGTACTCTTGAGCGATCGTGGCATTTTGCGATATGTTTATACATATTATGCCCGAAGACATGCGCAAGCATGATTAAGGTATGCATAAGCATAATATGTTAACAAATAACGGAAAAGACATAACCAGTTGCGAAACCAGAAGCTAAAATCCGGCTCATATCGAAGCCTTATGCAACTTCGACAAACGGGAAACTTGAGACGTCCCCGCACCTTGTATATTATACTATAAAAACAAATACAGTCAATACTTTATTGATTAAATGTTCTTTTGATGCAATAATTAGTTCATATTTAAGCCATAGCGCCAGAAAACAGAATTATCAAAAACTGCCTCGCAATGACTGGAATACGAAGGCATAGGAGGAGACGCAAAGAAATCTGCCGATGTTTTAACAGATTTGATGAATATGATGATAGTGACGGATGATAGCATATCACAAGTTAATATTTTCAATATCTGTTGACAACAGCTGGTTATTCTATTATTATTACCCATAGGAATTTCAACGATTTATGGCGAAAAAATTCCTCACGCGGCTTGATCGCGCACCGCGCATACGCGCGGTGATAGTAACTTAATCCTAAAACAACTTGTTTTGACTATAGTTTTATGGGATTAGGTTATTACTTGTTAGAGAATAATGTAGGTTTGAGGATTAAGAATAAAAAAGGATGGTAAACTATGGATTTTAAGCACCCGCCTGAGGACCAGGAAATAATAGACATGCTGAGGGAGTACTGCCTGAAGGAAGTGCAGCCCATAGCCGCAGAGCTGGACGAAGAGGAGCGCTTTCCGACGGAGACGGTGAAGCAGCTGGCCGAGATGGGGATAATGGGGCTGGCATACCCGGAGAAGTACGGCGGATCCGGGCTGAGCTACGTCACATACATCGCGGCGGTCGCGGAAATCGCCAGGCACTGCGCGAGCACGAGCATCACGGTGTCCGCGCACTGCAGCCTATGCTGCGGGCCGATATACAGATTCGGCAACGCGGAGCAGAAGAGGAGGTACCTCCAGTCCCTGGTGAGGGGCGAGAAGCTTGGCGCATTCGGGTTCACGGAGCCCAGCGCGGGGACGGACGGCGCGAACCAAAAGACAACCGCAGAAGAAAAAGACGACCACTGGCTCATCAACGGGAGCAAGATATTCATAACGAACGGGGGCGTGGCGGAGACATTCGTCATAACCGCGGTGACCGACAAGGAGCTTGGGCACAGGGGCATATCGATGTTCATCATCGAGAAGGGGTACCCCGGGTTCAGGCTCGGCACCCATGAGAAGAAGATGGGGATAAGGGCGTCATCGACGTACGAGCTCATATTCGAGGACATGAGAGTGCCGAAAGAGAATCTGCTCGGCGTGAGGGGGAACGGGTTCAAGCAGGCCCTGGCCACATTCGACAGCGGTCGCATCGGCATAGGGGCGCAGGCCCTGGGCATAGCCGAGAGCGCGATAGAGGAGTGCATCAAGTACACGACGCAGCGCGAGCAGTTTGGGCAGCCGATCTCGCGTTTCCAGAACACCCAGTTCAAGATCGCGGACATGGTGACGAGGGTCGAGGCGGCAAGGCTGCTGATATGCCGCGCCGCGCAAGCCTACCAGGACAGGGAGCCGTTTTCGCATCTGGCGGCGCAGGCGAAGCTGTTCGCGTCGGAGACAGCCACCGATGTCACCAGGCACTGCCTGCAGCTTGCGGGCGGATACGGGTACATACGCGACTACCCATTCGAGCGTTTCATGCGCGACGCTAAGATCACGGAGATCTACGAGGGGACTAGCGAAGTCCAAAGGATGGTCATTGCAAATTATTTAGGTCTTAGATAATTATTGGATCAACGTTGCTAAAGTATTGAAAGTGAGGAATACTGATTTATGCCAAAAGTAATGACGGCGGCCGAAGCCGTAAGGACGTATGTGAAGGACGGCTGCACGATCGCGACCGGCGGTTTCGTCGGCGCCGCGCACCCGGAAGAGATATCGCTGGCCATTGGCGAGCAATACCTTAATACAGGATCTCCGAAAGGCATCACGATAATGTATGCCGCAGGGCAGGGGGACGGCCAGACGAAAGGCCTCAACCACCTTGGCGAAGAAGGTCTGGTCGGCAGGATCATCGGCGGCCACTGGGCGCTGGTGCCCCGGCTCCAGAAACTCGCGCTGGACAACAAGTGCCTTGCGTATAATCTGCCGCAGGGAGTAATATCCCATATGTTCCGCGATATTGCAGCGGGCAAGCCCGGGGTGATCACCCACGTGGGGCTTAAGACATTCGTAGACCCGAGGCTCGAAGGCGGGAAGCTCAACCAGATGACACGCGACGCAGAGGATCTTGTCAAGCTCATCGATATAGAGGGCGAGGAGAAGCTCCTGTATAAATCGGTCCCCGTAGACGTGGGGATTATACGCGCAACATACGCCGACACGAAAGGCAACTGCACATTCGAACACGAAGGCGTTTTTGCCGAGGCTATAGCAATAGCGCAAGCAGCCAAAAACAGCGGCGGCACTGTTATCGTACAGGTTAAGAAAATCGTCGAGTACCCGACATTGAACCCGCGCCTGGTGAGGCTTCCCGGCATATATGCGGATGTGCTGGTAGTCGCAAGCCCGGAGAACCACATGCAGACGTTTGGCAGCTTCTACAATCCTGCGTACAGCGGCGAAGTTCGCGTGCCCGTGAGTTCGCTCAAACCACTGGAGCTGAACGAGCGCAAGATAGTCGTCCGCAGGTGCGCGATGGAGCTGGCTCCGAACGCGATCACGAACCTCGGCATAGGGATGCCCGAAGGGGTGGCCGCGATCGCAGCGGAAGAAGGGCTCGAGGGCATGGTACTCACGACTGAAGCCGGGACAAACGGAGGCATACCGGCGGGCGGCACGGACTTTGGCGTTACCACGAACCCGGACTGCGTGCTGGACCAGCCAACCCAGTTCGACTTCTATGACGGCGGTGGTCTCGACGTTGCCTTCCTCGGCCTTGCGCAGATGGACGGCGACGGCAATATAAACGTGAGCAAGTTCGGCCCGAAAATTGCCGGCTGCGGCGGATTCATAAATATCTCCCAGAACACAAAGAGGGTCATCTTCCTCGGCAATTTCACCGCCGGCGGGCTGGATCTTGGCGTTGGCGACGGAAAGCTGATCATAAAGAACGAAGGCAAGTCCAAGAAGCTCGTGTCGCAGGTGGAGCAGATCACGTTCTCAGGCAAATATGCCCAGAAAACCGGGCAAAACGTACTCTATGTGACGGAACGCGCGGTGTTCAAGCTGACTCCCGAGGGTGTCGAGCTCATTGAGATCGCCCCGGGCGTCGATCTGGAAAAAGACGTGCTGCAGCAGATGGAGTTCAAGCCCATCATACGCGATGTAAAACTGATGGACGAACGTATATTCAGGCCTGAGAAAATGGGGATTTAGTTACTATTAATAATGGAGGAATCAATTATGGCAAAACAAAGGATCATTATTGCGGGAGCGGGAGTAATGGGCGCTTCCATGGCACAAATCTACGCGCAGTACGGATACACTGTCAAGGTTTATGATGTATTCCCCGAAGGGCTGAAAAAAGGCAAGGAACTCATCGCGATCAATCAGGAGACAGCCGTTACCGAAGGGAAACTAACCGCCGATCAATCCAGGGATTTATTGGCTCGCATCAGCTTCACCGACGACATAGAGTGCTTCAGAGACGGAGATTATGTTGTCGAGTGTATTTTTGAGCGTATGGATATCAAGCATGATTTTTGGGCCAAAGCATCCGCTGTCGCACCAAAAGAAGCCATACTCACCAGCAATACCAGCGGTCTGTCTCTGACAGAGATGGCAAAGGCCGTGGTGGCGCCGGAGAGGTTCTGCGGCATGCACTGGGTTAACCCGCCGCATATCGTTCCTCTAGTCGAGGTGATCCAGGCTGAGAAGACAAGCGATGCAACAGCCGAGGCCGTGTATCAAAACGCCATGTCTGTCGGCAAAAAGCCAATACGTGTCAAAGACGCCCCGGGGTTTGTGCTGAACCGCCTTCAATTTGCTATACTCAGAGAAGCAATGTATATAGTTGAGAGCGGCATTGCAAGCATCGAAGACGTCGACAATTCATTCAAGTACGGCCTGGGACTGCGCTATGCCGCGATTGGGCCTTTTGAGACAGCCGACTTGGGCGGGTTGGACACTTTCTACAATATCGCAAGCTACCTGTTCGCTGATCTTTGCGACCGCAAGGACGTGACTAAGATGCTGGCGGACCTTTTCAACGAAAACAGCTACGGCGTCAAGAGCTGCAAAGGGTTCTATGACTACTCGAACGGCAAAGACAAAGAAGCTATCCAGCGCAGGGACAGATTGTTCCTCAAGCTCAAAGAATGCCTGTATTCGGGTGACGAGTAAAAAAGATAGCATGGGAGGAGCAGCCCGCCGCTTGGCAGGCGCGGGCGCGAGAGGAATCCCGATATACAACAGAATAATATTGGAACCGCCGCGCGGCGTAGGGATCAGTACAGAGAGCTATGGGATCCGCTGATTCCCCGGGTGAGGCGGGTTCGAAAAGAAATATGGTTCTTCGGGCTATACCGCCCGAAGAATCTTTCCCAGAATACATATGATTCATAAGTAAATGAGTACGACTACAAAAATCCAATTAATTATTTTTTGATATAACATATTAAATAAGTATTATTGCTATATATACAAAATTTTTTGCTTAAGGTATAATAGCCGCAGAGCGGCTACATTTATATTAGGAGGGATAGCATGAGTTTATTCGGATACTCCATGCCAGGTTATTTTCAAAACATGTCGACCATCGGCGCGCCGGTCGATATGCCAAACGCGGACAACGAGACAGAACTGAAAAAAGTAGAAGAGGACATCCAAAGTGAGGTAGCAGCGATACTGGCGTCTGGCCGCAGCGACGAATCGCTAAATGCAGACGGACAGATGACGGCATTGCAGCGCCTGGAAATGCTGGTCGACGAGGGATCGTGGTGCCCGTTGAACAGCCTGCTCAACACTGCGGGCAATGCGGACGGAAGCACTGGTGTTCTTACCGGCCTTGGCAAAATAAACGACAAATGGGCGGTCATCATTGCTTCGGACAACAAGAAACTCGCCGGCGCATGGGTTGGAGGCCAGGCCTTAAAGCTTACCCGTGCGACTGACATGGCCAAACAGCTCCACATACCATTGGTGTATGTACTGAACTGCAGCGGCGTCAAGATGGACGAACAGGAGAAAGTTTACGCGGGACGCATCACGGGCGGAACGCCTTTCTATCGCCATTCAGACCTGATGCAGCTCGGCATACCGATAATCGTTGGTATTTACGGGACAAATCCGGCAGGCGGCGGCTACCACGCGATCAGCCCGACGATTCTGCTGGCGCATGAAAAAGCAAACATGGCCGTCGGAGGCGCGGGCATTGTCGGCGGCATGAATCCAAAAGGATATGTCGATGATGAAGCTGCGCAGGCGCTGATAGACGCGACGAAGACCGCAAAGCGGACAGATCCTCCGGGCGCCGTTTCTACGCATTTTGGCGAAACCGGGTTTTTCCGCGAGGTTTATACCGGTGAAGAAGGCGTGCTTGCGGCTATTAAAAAATACATGGATTGCGTACCCGCGTACAACGAAAACTTTTTCCGCGTCGCCGACCCGGTCGAACCGGCATATCCGGCGGATGATCTATATACGCACATTCCATTCAACCAGCGCCGCGCATATGATGTGCGCAAGGTGTTGGCTTGTTTGTTTGATAACAGCGAGTTCATGGAATATAAAGCCAGCTACGGGCCGGAAATAGTATGCGGCCTCGCTAAGCTGAACGGCCTGCTGTGCGGAGTCATAACGAACTTCCAGGGGATGATACCAAACTATCCCGAATACAGAGAGCCGGGAACGGTCGGCATAGGCGGCAAACTGTATCGCCAGGGCCTGATAAAAATGAGCGAGATAGTCACGCTATGCGCTCGGGACCGGATACCGATAATTTGGATCCAGGATACATCGGGCATCGACGTTGACGATATTGCAGAACGCGCCGAGCTCCTGGGCTTGGGCCAGTCCCTGATATTCAGCGTGCAAAACGCGAAGATACCGCAGATCGAGATTACCCTGCGCAAAGGCACAGCCGCGGCGCACTATGTCATGGGCGGGCCGCAGGGCACCGATACAAACGTATTCAGCCTTGGCACCGCTGCGACGGAGATTTACGTCATGCATGGCGAGACGGCTGCTGCTGCTATGTTTGCGCGTCGACTCGTAAAGGATCAGGATGCGGGCAAGAGCATCCAGCCCACAATTGACAAGATGAACGAACTGATCCAGGGCTACACGGACAACTCGCGTCCCGGCGCTTGCGCGAAGCAAGGCTTTGTGGATGAGATAGTCAACCTTTCCGATCTTCGCAAATATCTCTGCGCTTTTGCCGGCGCGGCTTACCAGAACCCTGTGGCAGTCTGCGCGTTCCATCAAATGCTTACCCCGCGCGTAATCCGCGAATGGGATGCTTTGAACGGTTAATCGCGAGTCATTTATCGTGAAAAACTTATCGTGAAAAATAAATGAGGTGATCGAAATTTTCGGAAAGAAAGATAAAGCAGGCAAGTCAAAGGTAGAAGAGCAAGTCGAACAGATTTTGCAGCAGGCTGAAGAGGTCGTGCAGCAGGTCGAGCAGACGATCGCCAAAAAAGACGAGCCAAAGGCAAAACTATATGCGCAGACGCCGGCCCAACCGCGTCTAAAGCCGAAAGAGGGGCCGCTGGTCGAAGGGAAAAAACTAAACATAACGGATACCATACTTCGTGACGCCCACCAATCGCAGGCCGCGACGCGTATGCGGATCGAAGACATGCTCCCGGCGTGCGAGATACTGGACAGCATAGGGTACTGGTCGCTTGAATGCTGGGGCGGCGCGACATTCGACACATGCATACGTTTTCTCAATGAAGATCCATGGGAACGCCTGAGAAAACTCAGGGCGGCTATGCCGAACACAAGGCTCCAAATGCTGTTCCGAGGGCAGAATATCCTGGGGTACAGGAATTATTCTGATGATGTTGTCGACCGTTTTTGCAAGAAGTCTATAGAAAACGGGATAGACGTAGTGCGCATTTTCGACGCGCTCAACGACGTCAGAAATCTTCAGCAAGCAATGAAAAGCGTCAAAGAATACGGCGCGATATGCGAACCTGCCATGGCGTACACGCTCAGCCCTGTCCACAATGAGCAATACTGGATCGATTTAGCGGTGAAGCTTGAAGACATGGGCGCGGACGTAATCGGCATCAAAGACATGGCAAATCTGCTGCTGCCGTTCGAGACATTCAACCTTGTCACAAAGCTTAAGGAACGCGTCAAGATACCGATCCACCTCCATACGCACAATACGTGCGGCACCGGAGACATGGTATATATCATGGCCGCTCAGGCGGGCGTCGATATTGTGGACTGCGCGCTGTCGCCTCTTGGCAACGGCACGTCTCAGCCCGCGACGGAATCTCTTGTAGCAACGCTTGCCGGCGAGGAGCGCGACACGGGCTTGAGCCTTGAGAAGATGAGCGAGGCTGCGAAGCATTTCAGGATAGTGGCGGACAGGTTGAAAGCAGAAGGCAATCTCGACCCGAGAGTGCTCAATGTCGATACAAACTCGCTTGTCTACCAGGTTCCGGGCGGAATGCTGTCAAACCTGATATCACAGCTCAAGGAAGCCAAAGCCGAAGACAAGTACTATGAAGTCATGGCTGAAATACCTCGTGTACGCGAGGAAGCGGGATACCCGCCACTTGTCACGCCGACCAGCCAGATCGTCGGTACGCAAGCGGTCATGAACATACTGGGCGGGGAACGCTATAAAATGGTTGGAAAAGAATTCCGCTCAATGATTCGCGGCGAATATGGCAAGCTGCCCGCAAATGTGAATAAAGATATCATGAAAAAATGCATTGGCGACGACGAGGTAATCACTTGCAGGCCCGCCGATCATCTCCAGCCGGAGTTTGACAATCTGGCCAATGAAATTGGCGAATTAGCCTGTTGCGAGGAGGATGTGCTTACTTACGCGCTGTTCCCGCAAGTCGGAAAGACATTCCTGGAAAAGAAGCTCAAAGGTGGACTTGGGATTGGCGACGACGAGCTTATTGCCGTCATCACGGCAGCCATAAGCGCGTACAATGCCAATTCTGTTTTGCCCTTAATAAGAAGCATGGGCAGCGTGTTTGAAGTCAGTTCTGGACTCCAGGCGCCAAATCCGCTTGTCAGGAACAGCGGCTGAAAGCGAAGCTCCAAGTTTAGAAAAAATACAAAGAATTATTATTAATTGGGAGATTGATACATATGAAAAAATACAAAGTAACAGTAAATGACAACACATATGAAGTAGAAGTCGAGGAAGTCGGGGGCGCGCCGGAAGTCAAGTCCGTTCAAGCCGCCGCTCCTGCGCCAAAGCCGGCTCCGGCTCCAAAACCCGAACCTGCCCCAGCCCCGGCTCCGGCCCCAGCTCCGGCAAAGGCTTCAAAAGCGGCTCCGGCGGGAGGCAGCGACGATGTCATAGCTCCAATGCCGGGAACAGTGCTTTCGGTTAATGTTGCGGAAGGCGACAAGGTGAAAAAGGGCCAGGTGCTCTTGATATTTGAAGCAATGAAAATGGAAAATGAAATCGTATCCCCGCGCGAAGGGACTGTTGCTAAGGTCTTGGTATCCAAGGGCGCTGCACTGGAAAGCGGCAAGCCTGTCATAACACTCTCATAAAACAACAACAGTTTTATTCAATAATTAAGGGAGGTTCACTAAATGTATTTTGCGTATTCCGAAGATATGGAAATGATTGCCGAAATGGCAAGAGATTTCGCTAAAAAGGAAATTGCCCCGCACATTGAAGAAGATGAAGAGAACCATTTTTACCGCCGGGAAATACTCACGCAGTTGGGTGAGCTGGGCCTTTTAGGCTTCTCGATCCCTGAGGAGTACGGTGGCAACGGGCTAGGTTGGATGGAAGGCGTAGCCGCTCTGTACGAAATAGCAAAGGTCCATACCTCATGGCGCCTGAGTATCAGCGGCAATGTCTGGGGACCCGCGCTGACGATTCTCAATCATGGCACAGACGAGCAGAAAGAAAAGTATATCCCCGGCCTATGCAGCGGCGAGCTTGCAGGAAGCTTTTCCATCACGGAAGCCAATTCCGGCTCTGACGTCGGCAGCATGAAAATGACGGCAAAAGACTGCGGCGACCACTGGCTTCTCAATGGTTCGAAGATGTGGATCTCCGGCGGGCACACTTCCGACGTAGGGCTGGTGTTTGCAAAGACCGATCCGACTGCGGGCGCCAAGGGCATATCGTGCTTTATTGTTGATTTCAATGAAGCGGAGGGCGTTGAGAGAATACCGATACATAAAAAAGTAGGTATGTGGCCGGCGCCGACCTCGGAGCTTGTTTTTGAAGATACGAAGATACCGAAGGAAAATCTGGTTGGCAAGGAAAATAAAGGATTCCAACTGTGCATGTGGATGTTGAACAACACGCGCATGGGTTGCGCGACAGGCGCGGCAGCGTTGTCGGCAGCTTGCCTCGAAGGCAGCGTCCAATACGCGAACGAACGTACTCAGTTTGGACAGCCAATTGGAAAATTCCAGATGATACAGCAGCAAATCGCGGAGATGAAACTGGAAGACGACGCGGCAAAAATGATGGTATTCAGAGCGGCATGGCTAAAAGAGAATGGAATGCCAAGCCAGCAAGAAACGTCGGCGGCAAAAGTGTTTGCCTGCAACGCGGCGGTTCACGCGGCGAATGTGGCTATGAAAATATACGGCTCGTACGGCTACTCTGACGAATACCCCTGCGGCAGGTGGCTGCGCGACGCGAAGCAGTTTGAGACGCTGGAAGGCACTTCGAACATCCATTTGGGCATTGTCGCCGGTATCGAACTCGGATATCAGGACAACCGCTAAGCGGCATAAGTGGCATTTAGCGCAATCGCCTGAAAGGAATTGTCAAAAAAATGAGTGTGAATTACGAAAAAAAAGACAACATAGCGATTATTACTATAGACAGGCCTGAGGCTCTGAACGCTTTGAATCTGGATGTTCTCGCGGAGCTCGAACAAGTCATCGCAAAAGTTGAAAACGATGACGACGTCTTTGTGGCGATTATTACCGGAGCCGGCCGGGCATTTGTCGCGGGAGCCGACATAGCGCAGATGAGCGGTCTCACAGCGGTTCAGGGGAGAGCATTTGGCGAGTATGGAAACGCGGTATTCAAGAAAATTGAATCATCGTCAAAGCCCGTAATCGCAGCAATAAACGGTTTTGCCTTGGGCGGAGGGTGCGAGCTGTGCATGTCATGCGACATAAGGATCGCCAGCAGCAAGGCTAAGTTTGGCCAGCCGGAGGTTGGGCTGGGAATCACGCCGGGATTCGGCGGCACCCAGCGGCTTCCAAGAATCGTAGGGGCGTCAAAGGCGAAGGAGCTTATACTCACAGCGCAGACCATAGACGCGAAGGAAGCATTGCGGATTGGTCTTGTCAGCGCGGTAACGGAGCCCGAAGAGCTTATGCAAGCCGCTATGGACATGGCCGGAGCAATAGCGGGAAATGCGCAGATAGCGGTCAGGCAAAGCAAAGACGCGATCAACAAAGGCATGCAATGCGACGTCGAGACAGCGACAGCATATGAGTCGCAAGCATTTGGGCTCTGTTTTGCGACGGAAGACCAAAAAGACGCGATGGCGGCTTTTTTGAGCAAGACAAAACTTGAAAGGTTCAAGAACAAATAGACTATTATTGACTATAATTGAAAGGGTGACTCGAATGAAGGAAATCAGCATTATCGGCGGAGGAACAATGGGCGGGGATATCGCTCAACTGTTCGCACAAAAAGGATACGACGTGGTATTGCGCGCGCGTTCAGACGAATCCAGCGCCAAGTATGAAGCGAAACTCAACAAGTCGCTGAGCAAACTTGCCGACAAAGGCAAAATCACGGCTGAGGAAAAAGACGCAACACTTGCTCGTATCAAATTCACAACACATTTCGATATGGTCGCCAATTCGGACCTGGTTATCGAAGCGCTTGTTGAAGATATCAAAATCAAGGAAGAATACCTTAGAAATCTCGACACGATATGCAAACCGGAAGCCATCTTGGCTACCAACACCTCATCTATCTCTATTACTGAGCTTGCAGCGTTTACCAATCGCCGCGACAAGTTCATCGGCATGCACTTCTTCAATCCTGCGACGGTTATGAAACTGATCGAGCTCATCAGAGGGGCAGACACCTCCGACGAGACATTCAATGCCATCAAGGAACTGTCTATAGCGATCGGCAAAGATCCTATAGAAGTAAATGACAGCCCGGGTTTTGTCGTTAACAGGATACTCATACCCATGATAAACGAAGCGGCATTTGTTCTGTCGGAAGGCGTGGCCAGCGCTGAAGACATAGACAAGGCTATGATGCTGGGCACGAACCACCCTATGGGACCGCTCGCGCTTTCGGATCTTGTCGGCAACGATACAATTCTTAACATCATGAACGTGCTCTACAATGAGACGGGAGACTCGAAATACAGACCGTGCCTGCTGCTCAAGAAAATGGTAAGGGCCGGCCAGCTTGGCAGAAAAACCGGAAAAGGCTTCTATGCTTATTAATTGATTCCAGCAGCGTAAGGGCTGGTGTTCTCATCAGCCCATCCCCGGCAAATCAATAATGGAGGGAAAAAAATGTTCTTTAACGAAGACCACAATGATATTCGTGAACTGGCAAAAGAATTTGCCGAAAAAAAGATCGCTCCGATAGCCTCGGAGATTGACCAGAATGACGCGATCCCGCAAAGTATCTACGATGAGATGGCGGAGATGGGATTCTTTGGGCTCACGCTACCGGAAGAATATGGAGGGATCGAACTCGACAAACGCTCCTATGTATGCGTCATGGAAGAGATTTGCAAAAAGAGCATAGCGGCCGCGCTTAAGTTTTCATCCGCAAATTCGCTCTCAACGGCGCCTATACTGCTTGCGGGCTCTGAGGAGCAAAAACAGAAGTATATTCCCGGAGTTGCGAGCGGTGAGGAATTCATAGCTTTTGGGCTCACTGAACCGGGGGCGGGATCTGACGCCGCGTCAATGACGACAAAGGCAGTCGAGGATGGCGACTGTTATGTCCTTAATGGGCGCAAGACCTTCATCACAGGGGCGGCCATTGCCAAGAATTCAGTCATATTCGCAAAAACCGATCCGGACAAAGGCGCGAAAGGCATCACAACCTTCATAGTCGATATGAGCCTGCCGGGGGTTTCTGTCGGCAAACATGAGGAAAAAATGGGCCAGCGCGGCCTTGATGTCTGCGACATAATCCTTGAAGACGTCCGCGTTCCAAAAAGCGAGATCGTCGGAGAGCTCGGCAGGGGATTCATCAACGCAATGAAGACATTGTCGGTCGGCCGCATTGGCGTTGCGACGCAGTCTATCGGTATTGCGCAAGGAGCGATGGACGAGGCGGTTAAGTTCATAAAAGAACGCAAGCAGTTCGGTCAGTTTCTATCTGACTTCCAGGCCTTACGCTTCATGATTGCGGAGATGGAAACAAAAATAAACGCTGCCAAGCTGCTGGTATACAACGCTGCATACAAGATGGATATGGGCGAGGACGTGACGAAAGAATCGGCTATGGCAAAGTATTATGCGTCGGAAATGGCCGTTGAGGTCGTGGGTAAGGCGCTACAGTTGCACGGTGGCTACGGTTATATGAAGGAGTATACCATTGAACGCCTTTGGCGCGACGTGCGCATCCTGACCATATATGAAGGCACGTCCCAAGTGCAGCA
>Ga0082212_10001337_pt1 | contig 36371 bp, 29 predicted proteins | sample TergutNt197P3_FD_71548 | JGI IMG/M metagenome (GOLD analysis project Ga0082212, IMG submission 71548) | Neocapritermes taracua P3 segment gut microbial communities from Petit-Saut dam, French Guiana - Nt197 P3 | ecosystem: Host-associated > Arthropoda: Insects > Digestive system > Gut ...
GTATTCGCAAATGGCCTAAGGGAAGTAGAATGAAAAGGACTCTTGTTTTCCTAACCCTTTGCTTCAGCGTAGCGGCGCTTGGACAAGAATCGTGGTCCGATTTTTTGAACAATCAAAAAAAACGCGGAGAAGGGCGTCCCTGGCTTTTGCTGGTGCAGGAATCTCAATTAGACCAGCCACTATGGAAAACAGATGATGGCTTTTTGCCTCTGTTGGCAGCAAGAGAAATTGCAACAATTTCACTTAAGCAGGATGAAATAAAGGACGTATGGAATAGCAGGGGTTGGAATGAATCCCGGGAAATCAAGTGGATATTTACCTCTACCTCAAGCAATGACTATACTACTGTTGGGAGTGGCTTACCTTCTTCTGGAGAGATAAAAAAAATATTGATAAATGCCGGACATTTACCATTGATAGACAGAATCAACAATTTTATTGAAATAAATCCTAATAACGGTCCTGCAAATGAGGCAGATATTTACTTAAAAACAGTATCTATGACATTTCGCTTTAGAGACGCACTTTCAAATGGTAATGCTATACGAGCTGAGCCTTCCAGTGCCACACCCGGAAATATAGGTGGAGTGCTTATCAATTCAGACGTAGCTGAAACCATCTTTGCAGATATTGCCCCTGCCCTACAAAGACTCGTAGAAACGCCCGAATGGTGGAGAATTTCAAATTGGGGACTAACACTGTCCCTATTAAAGTATTATGATGCAGGCAAATCAAATCGTATGACAAAAGCTTTGCGCGATATGCAGTCTGACTTGCTAAACAAATGGCAAGAATCCCCAAGATATAGCTTAAAGAGTTCGCAGGAATTTGGTTCTGAAACCTTTGGCACAATGTGGCTCCAATTATCCGCCATCCTCAGAGACAAATTTGAGATCCCCCCTATAGAGCCGGTTCCCGGAGATTTTTTCCCGACAAGTTCCTTTGTTAATCAACTGTGTTTTGACTTAATTAATACCGGCAAATACAATGAGCTTATTGATATTTTAGATTTATTACTCCTTCGAATATCTCCACCTGATGACACAGAATACTGGCATGACTATATTAAATGTATGCAGTTTATGTGGGAAATGAAAGCCTTTTGCTTTGCAAATCTTGGAGACAAAGAAAAATGTCTTGATACGTTAGAACATATCAAGAAATGGGGAGCTGAATCCTTGCAAGGTGAAGAGTCCATTTTCCAACAGATAATTCAGGCATTTCCTGATTTATTTTCTGAGGTTGAAAAAAACCATCTTGATCCTATGGAATTTGAAGTTCTAAAAAATCCAACGCTACCAACATCTAATCAAATAAGGCTTCTCATTCTCAAAGATTTAGACAGACTCTCAGATGTAAAATCGATTGTTAAATTTTGGACACCCAAAGAAATGTATGTTGGGCTTCCAGATGAAAATGATTTAATAATTTTAAAAAATGTTCCAACAGACGATTGTTCTTGGGCTATATTGCAAAGAAACAGCATAGTCGCTACCGGAACTGATTTTGAAGCTATTAAAACCACACTCCAGAGTTGGTCTTCCATATACCAACAATTAAACCAATATGTACGAAGGAATCCATTTACGGCAGAAGGAAGAGCTAAGCGATTTCATATTACACAAAACCTATATTCTACGGGGGATTTGTTAGAAAACCTAATCAATGATGCCCTATCGGTAAACTTGCCATTAGATATGGAGGATATTGAGTTGCCAGATCAGGAAATTGCCAGAATTAATCGCCAGATGAATACAGTCAAGCAAAATTTACATGTTTGGCCATATTCTATCGACCTTTGGGAAGCTATTATCTCATGGAATAAAATTGTCAAAACCAAATTATTAGTTCCTAATATTTTGGGCGAAATTGATTTTTTTGATGAAGATCACATTTGGCACGCAAGATTACCAAAAATCGTTCATATGGAGATGATCGAACATTTCGGATCATCAAATTTAGTTAACGAGCTTCAAACTTGGCTAAAAGCAACAAACCTTGGTTTTGAAGTTATCAAAAAAGATGTGCAACATGCTAAATACTATGATAAGGAGCTACACGATTTTATTAATAATTACCTAAATTCCCTTTAGAGATTATAGCTACAGAGGCAAGGGTGAGGCAAAGGTATAGCGAAAGCTTCGTAGATTTCGCGTTGTGTTTTGGTTAGGGGGAATAGGATGCGTTCGCCGTTGATGGTTTGGACGCGGTGTTTGGAAAGTGTTTTGAGCATTGATTTTATTGTCAGGCGGTTATACATGTTGTGGTCTATCATCACATTGTGGAGATGGGAAAGCAGTATTAGAGAAACAAACCCGACAAAGAGTTTGTTTTGCATGCGGTCCTGATGGTGGAGGCGGAGTCTGCCCAAGTCGAGGTCGTTTTTCAATCGAAGGAATCCTTTTTCGACAACGTCCTTTGCCCGGTATATCCCCATGGCTTCTTTGGCATCCCTAACATCGTTACTGACAAGCACCGTCCATCCGCGCGTCCCCAGTGCGGCATCTGCGGCCCCTTCGCGAATGCTGACTGTATAGCCAGAAGGGTCTTTTCTCGACCGGCGGATATTGAGGTATTTGGCATGTTCTTTAGAATTGGTATATTTTCCGGGGGCTTCCATTGCTTCTTCGCGGAGCATGGAAATATGACCGAAAACATCCTCGCGCTTGCCCGTGGCCACCCCAGGGGCAAAATAAATGTGTACGTATACTTTCTCCCCGTTCCCCCATGCCCGTTCTTTTGTGGTCGCCCGCATAGTCTCACCGCCAACCCGTATTGTGTTGTTTAACGTATCGATATCCTTCCTCTCGCCCTCAATCTGCGCCCTGGCAAAACCGGAACTGAAAGGGACTGCAACTATAAACTTCCTCTCACGTTCCATGGATAGCAGGCAATCAATATTCTTTTTGCTGTATAAACCTTTGTCCATCACAACAAGGATAGGCTTCCCGCCTGCTATCCGGTCAAACCGCCTGATTGTAGTTTCAAGCGTAACAACATCTTTGAGACTACCTGCATAAACAGTCTGGTAGACAGGCAACCTTGATTTTTCCCCCACCAGTAGACACATGTTGACCTGTGGCAAACATTCGCCGTCACGGTTATACCCCCACTCCACGTCGCCTATGGACTCTGAATAGGACGAAACTGATGTGATGTCCAGCGCAAGATACTCCCGTTCCATACGCCGCCTGCACCAAGCCTGGTAGAAATGTTCCCTCGCTTCAGGTGCCACCCTCCAGAGAATGTCACTGACCCGCTGTGAGGACATGGGGCCTACTGGCAATGACTCCGTACGCTCTACCCATTCGGCGCAATACATGAATGGCTCCCCATTGCATACAAGGTGCGCCGCCAAGGTGAATACCTCCTTCCATAACTGCGGGATTGCTTCTTTGAGGGCCCCGGTAAGTCCCATCTGCTCGGAAACGCTCCAAAGCAAATAGAACGCTCCATGCTCGAGAATGCTTGATTTCTTAACATCCTCTATGGAAAATATCTTTTCTGTCAGGGATACCTCCACCGGCGTCCCATCGTTTCTCATTCGTTCTAGTATCTTGTAACATTTAACATTTCGCATATTTTGTGATATTATCGGTGCCATGAAAGGGGGCACTATGGCGCCGAGGTACCGGGTAGAGCTGACAAGAGAAGAGCGGCGGGATTTGGAGTCCCTGACAAGGCCGGGGAAGACGGAGTCCAGGAAGTTCGTCCATGCCCGCGTGCTACTGTTGTGCGACGCGGGGGAGGGCGGCCCATCGTGGAACGTGGCCGAAGTGGCCGAAGCGCTGGGGATTACCAGCCGGACGATAGAGAGGCTGAAGAGGCTTTTCGTCGAAGAGGGGATGGAGGCGGCGCTCGGGCGCAAGGAAAGGGATGGGCCGCCAAGGGATGTCCGGTTCGACGGCGCGTTTGAGGCGAGGCTGGTGGCGCTTGCCTGCTCCGAGGCCCCGGAAGGGCGTAGCAGGTGGACGGTCAGGCTACTGGCGGACAAAGCCGTCGAACTGGAGTACGCGCCCTCGGTGTCCCACATGACGGTGCAGAGGGTGCTAAAAAAAACGAGCTTAAGCCCCACATCAGGAAATACTGGAAAATCCCGCCAAAAGGGGACGCGGCCTTCGTAGCCGCCATGGAGGACGTCCTGGAGGTGTACCACCTGCCCTACGACCCGGCGTACCCGGTCGTGTGCATGGACGAGTCAAGCAAGCAGCTGGTCAAGGATGCAAGGAACCCGGCGCCGTGCGCCCCTGGGCGGCCGCTACGGGTGGACAACGAATACATCAGGAACGGCGTGGCGGAGATATTTATGGAAGTGGAGCCCTTGGCGGGAAAACGGCATGTCGCGGCGACGGAGCGCCGAACGCGGAAGGACTGGGCGATGCAGATAAAACAGATGCTAGACGAGCGCTACCCGGACGCGGCCAAGGTCCGGCTGGTCATGGACAACTTGAACACCCACGGCATAGCTTCGCTGTATGAGGCATTTGAGCCACGGGAGGCGAGGCGCCTTGTGGAGCGGCTGGAGATACACTACACGCCCAGGCACGGTAGCTGGCTGAACATTGCGGAAATCGAGTTCAGCGCCCTGAAGGGGCAGTGCCTGGACAGGCGCATCCCGGACATGGAGGCGATGCGGGCCGAACTGGCCGCATGGGAAAAAGACCGGAACAACAGCATGAAGAAAATATCCTGGCAATTCACCACATCGGACGCCAGGATCAAACTGAAAAAACTATATCCGACAACTTAAGAGTTACAAGGTACTAGTAGCCTTTTGCACCCATACAATCCTTTGCAACCTTGTATCCGGTATCAAATGCCTGCTCATTGAGAGGCATCAGAGATGCCTTGTCTCTTAATGCTTGTTTTATCGCGGCCAAGAATGTTTCTCGCGGAAAAATGTTTGTCGCCGCGGCCAACGCACCTAGACTGACAATATTTTTGACTACCATTTTTCCAAGTTCGGCTGCGATTTCCGCAAAGGGTACGCCGATGACTCTGATGCTGGGAGCCTTCGGCGTGAATTCCTTGGCAACAGAATTGTCAAATATGATGAAACCATTTTCCGCCACCGTCGTCCCAAACTTGGCGAGGCTTGGGGCATTGTAGGCAATTAGGATGTGCGGAGCCGGACTGGCGGGATTGAGCACTTCAGTCTTTGCTACATGCACATCCGCGTAAGACGTGCCGCCGCGGCTTTCGGGGCCGTATGCAGGAATGTGGGTTCCATCAAACCCTTCATTGATCCCTGCTGTGGCTATCAAAATGGCTGCTGTCTGAGCGCCGTCCCCTCCAGATCCTGCAAGTTTAAGGCTTATATCTGACGGATGAAGGTGGGTTGGGAATCCCTTGCAAAAACGCTCTGTTCTGTCTGTTGTTCCCCCAATAAGGCCCAAAATCTTTTCGCCCTCAAATATGGGAGCTCCGATGTTCCACCATGGTTCCGTGGCTAAATCCTTCTTAACGCCCAGTGGAAAAATTGGCACCATGTTTTCCTTAACCCACCTTTCTGCTTTGTCTGGGGCAATTTTCAAGTGGGTTGGGCATTCGGCGAGTACTTCTACAAAGGCGTAGCCGCGTCCTTCTTTCTGAAGCTGAAGCGCTTTCTTGATAGCCTTCTTCGCCCTAGTCCTTTCTGCGGGGCTAAACAGGGCAACTCGCTCCACGTAGATTGGCCCATCTAGTTGGGCAATTTGTTCTGCCATTTTAATGGGCTGACCATTGATTTGTTTCCTGCCATCCGGGCTAGTCGAGGTGGTCTGCCCCATTAGGGTAGTTGGAGCCATCTGGCCGCCAGTCATTCCGTAGATAGCATTATTAATAAAAATAACCGTCAAAGGATTGCCAAGCTGAGCAACGGCGATAGTCTCAGCAAGGCCAATGGATGCTAAATCCCCATCTCCCTGATAGCTGATTACTGTGGCATTGGGATTTGCCAGCTTGTGTCCAATTGCAACAGCGGGAGCCCTGCCGTGGGCTGCTTGCGTATTGCCTGTATCAAAGTAGTAGTATGCGAAAACAGAGCATCCAACGGGACTGACTAAAACAGTATCATCCTGGATTCCGAGATCTGAGATGGCCTCGGCCAAGTACTTGTGCACCAGTCCGTGGCCGCATCCTGCGCAATAATGGGTACTGTGTCCTTTAAGGCCTACGCCTCCTGCGTGCCGTTCAAATTTGTTGTATAGGGATGTCGACATTTGAAATTCTCCTCACTTTGCTATGGATTTAACGTAAGCAACCACATCCGCCTGCTGAGGCAACATGCCGCCCATGCGCCTGACATGCTCAATTTTAGGGAGCTTTTCAATACCGGTCTTGTTGAGTTCGAGTCTTAGCTCATCTTCCAACTGGCCTGCGCTTGCTTCTACCACGACAATGTGTTTTGTTTTTGGCAATAGGGCTTTAAGTTGCTCGATTGGGAAAGGCCAAACCGTTATGGGCCTAAACAAGCCTGCCTTAATTCCAGCATCTCTCAAGTCTTGGACAGCGCCTTTGGAAATGCGCGCTGGAGTGTTACACGCTACAAGCAATATCTCGGCGTCATCGGTCAAAAAATTATCCGCCTTGGCGTGTGTCCTCATGGAGCTGTATTTGGCACAGATTTTTTCGTTTCGCTTTTCGAGGTCTGCTTCAGCCAAATCAATCGAACTAATCAAATTGCCTCTGTGCGTTTTATCCCCATAAACGGCCCACTCAGGCAGGCCGGGCTTGATAAGGTGGTGCGGCAGATGCACCTTCCCTGTCATTTGCCCCAAGTATCCATCTATCAATATAATTACGGGATTCCTATGCAAAAAAGCCAGATCAAAGGCTTCTATTGTCAGGTCGAGCACTTCTTGGGGAGTGCTTGGAGTCAGACAGATTGCATGCGTGTTTCCATGTCCAAGACCGCGGCAGGCGAACTTGATGTCGGCCTGCTCAGGAGCAATATTTCCAAGGCCTGGCCCACCGCGCATTACATTTATTATGACAGCTGGGAGTTCGGCCCCTACCATGTAGCTGATTCCCTCGACCATCAATGAGAACCCTGGACTCGATGTAAAAGTCATTGTGGGGAGACCGGCTCCAGCAGTTCCATACATATGGTTGATGGTGGCAACCTCTGAAACTGCCTGTAGGTACCAACCATTCATTTTTGGAAGGAACTTTGCCATTAGCTCGGCTCCTTCGGTGGAAGGCGTTATTGGATAGCCATACATGTGGCGACATCCAGCCAACATGGCACCAATAGCTGCGGCATAATTCCCCTTTATTACCATCGGCTCAGCCTTGGGCAAGGGAATTTTCTGATTGGCAATCGCCAAGGGCCTGAACTCCTCGTTCTTTTTGTCTCTAAAAAGTTTTGCTGGATCCTTTATGTCAAAATCCTCGCCATTTCTCAACGCCAGCAAACTGAATGGCTCTGGGCATGTATCAATGCAGAGGCCACAGGAGTTGCATTTGTCCAGGTCAAGCTTTACCGGAGCAATGCCCGTCAAATGGTTAATTTCTCCGCTGAAGGCAATACAACCTTTAGTGCAGACGCTTATACAGCGACCACAGCCTTTGCAATACTCCGGAACAAGGTAGGGTTTTGGGCGTTCCGCCGTCTGTGCCATAGGGGCTCCTAAAAATGGTTACAGAAACGACCCGACAATGCGCATTGCCACATGGTCTATAACTATCATTATTACGCGAGTATTGTATTCTGCTTCTGTGCAAGGGGTCACAACAGCCCACGCTTTGATTTATCAATGTGTTTTTCCGTATCGGGGCCCTGATTGTGATATATTTTCAGTGTAGTGAGGTAACCTCCAATCAATGAAAATTCATGGCGCAGAGATTTATGCTTCAATTCGCGGCGTTGGATAGAAAAGCGCTCGTAGCAGTTGAAAGGAGTTGTACATTTTGATACCATCTGTTAATGGCAAGCGAATAATGTTCGACACTCAGGTGGGGTGATGATCGGGTCTGGTTCCAGTGTGCAGATGAGCTCTCAAGACTTTGTCGCTCTGAGAGATTTTGTGTATAACAGGTCGGGCATTTACTTTCGCGAGACAAAGAAATATTTTCTTGAGACCCGTGTCAGTAGAAGGATTTCAGAACTTTCCCTGGCCTCTTATGGAGATTATTTGAAGCTCCTTCAGGGTAAGTTGGGACTTGAAGAACTTAAGTACTTGTTTAATGAAGTGACCACAAACGAAACCAGTTTTTGGAGAAACCCGCCACAGATAGAGGCTTTTCAGAAGCTGGTGCTTCCTGAGGTTGCCGCAATTGCTCGAAAAAGGGGCGGCAATAGGTTTCGAATATGGTCAGCGGCTTGTTCGTCTGGAGAAGAGCCGTATACCTTGGGCATGGTTTGCGTAGAAGCAAAAGACACTGTGTTGCGAGGCCTATCAGTTGAGATAATTGCCACAGATATTAGCGAAAGAGTGATTAATCTCGCAACAATAGGTCAATATGGTAGCTATACCCTGAGGAACCTGACACCAGCAAGGCTCCAACTCCATTTTGATCAGAAGGGCAACGATCTTTTTGAGGTCAAGCCGGAGTTAAAAAAATTGGTAACGTATAAGAATTTTAACCTGGTCGATTATCAGAATTACAGGACGCTGGGCATGTTCGACGTAATTTTTTGCCGAAATGTTTTGATCTACTTCGACGATGCCGTCAAGGCAAAAGTCATCAATGGGTTTTACGAACAGATATACCCAAAAACCTATTTGATGGTTGGACACAGCGAATCGATAAGCGCCTATGCATCGGGGTTTGAACTTGTCCACTTCAGTTTGGCCACTGGCTACCGAAAGAATTCGTAGCCAATTGTCTATGGGAATTGTGAACTATGCCAACCAACGCCAAAAAGCTAGTTGAGGATTTGGGGAACCTCCCCGCAATTCCGCACATTGCGACCCAAGTTCTCCGGCTAACTTCAGACCCTGAGTGTTCGCTGAGCGAACTGCAACAGGTGATTGCCTCCGATCAAGCGCTTGCTGCTCAGATTCTCAAGGTTGCTAATTCTGCGATGTTTGGCTCGATGAGGACTATTCGGACTTTGCCGCAGGCCATTCTGACATTGGGGCTCACTTCTGTCAAAAACGCAGTGATTGCGTCTATCTCAAAAGATTTGTATATGAAGAGCTCTATGGGTTTTTACAAAATGATTATTTGGGAACACTCACTTGTTTCTGCACTCGCTGGAAGCTCACTGGCAAAAGTTTTCCGCTTTCCAGCGTACGACGAAGTGTTTCTGGGCGGCCTGTTGCACGATCTGGGGAAGTCTGTTTTAGACCTTAAATTTCCTCAGGAGTACGAAAAAATCATTCAATCATGCTACACCAGCGAAACGACAGATGGTCTCAAAGCAGAAGTCGACGCATTTGGCTTTGACCACGCGATGGTTGGTGAGGCGTTGCTAGAGTCATGGAATCTTCCAACTACAATTACCCAAAGTGTTCGGTGGCACCACAGCCCGGGCGATGCTGACCCTGAAAATGTTGCGTTGGCGGCCTATGTTTCATTGGGAAATATTTTTGCCTTGGAAATGGGGAAAGGCGTGAAGACGCCCTGCAAGCTAGATGACGCAAAAAATGAGGCGCTTGTAAGGGCAGGCATTCCTGGTGAGGCTTTAGCCTCCCAGACGGACGTGGTTTTTGAATGTATTGAGCAGGATAAAGCTCTCATTACAGGGTTCTAGCAAAGATGATTACTCTTGATCTCATCCGACAGCGAGTGGACAGGTTACCAAGCCTTCCAGCATCTGTGTTCGCTTTAGGCGAAATAGCGGTGGATGAGCGCAGTACTTTGGACGATGTTTACCGGATATTAGTGAAAGATCCGGCTCTTTCTTCATGTATTTTGAGGCTGGCCAACTCCTCCCTGTTAGCCGCAGATAATTATGCATCCGATTTGCGCACGGCCATTCAGAGACTTGGCATGGATGCGATAATAAATTTGAGCCGCGGGGTGGCCGTCATCCGCAACTACACAGCATGCGAATCACTGGATGTAGTGCACCTATGGCAACATTCGACGGCCGTTGGCTTAACGGCCAAGGCTGTTTGTGGATATCTAAAGAGTTTTGCGGTGGCTGAGACGGCTTTTTTGGCTGGTTTGTTGCATGACATTGGGAAGATAGTTTTGGATAGGTGTTTCCATGATGAATATGTGCCGGTACTGAATGCGATTAAAGCCGGCGAAGACGAATTAGAAGCTGAGAAGAAATACCTGAATACTACCCACGTAGAAGTCGGTGCTCAGGTGGCCATTCAATGGAAATTCCACGATAGCATCACGGAAGTAATCCGAGACCATCATGATCCGAAACCAGGGGCTTTCTTGCCCAACATCGTCCATTATTGCGACTTGTTGGTTAGGACTAGACTCCCCAACGGCCCCTTGGATGAAAGGCTGGTCTTGAACCTGAGCACAGACAATAATTTAAAGGGAATGATTTCCAGTATCTCCGGGAGCATTCCAGATTTAGAGTATCTTACGTTTAGAATAGACGATGAAGTTGACCATGCAATAGCTTTTGTTCAGCATGCTTTCCAGGATTGACGACTATGGCCGAACCTATTCGAGTGATGATAGTTGACGATAGCTCATTTATGAGGAAGTCTCTGGAGCGCATGTTGACGGCTGAAGACATTAGTATAGTGGGCACTGCTCGCGATGGGGTAGACGCTTTAGAAAAAATCCCCATTCTAAAGCCCGACATTTTGACGCTTGATATTGAAATGCCCAAGATGGATGGGCTCACTTGCTTAAAAAAAATCATGGCTGAGTTCCCTATGCCAGTGTTGATGGTGTCGAGCCTGACTTACGAAGGGGCAAAAGCTACATTGGATGCACTTGCACTGGGAGCTCTCGACTTTATTCCGAAAGACAGAAAAATTGATGGAAGCGATGGGGATGCTTTAAGTTTTCAGAATGATTTGATGGAAAAGGTAAGGAAATTGGCATATAGTCCTAAATTTAGGACTTTTCGCCGCCCCCAGCCGCATACTGGTCAGGCTCCAATTCGTGCTGGGGTAGCCTCAACACATGTCACGGCCGTACCTGCGGCAACACCTCCAAAAACTGGAGCAACTGCCTTGCCAGCCCAACCTCGGGCAGAAATTATTGTCTTGGGTTGCTCGACAGGGGGGCCAAAAGCTCTGCAGGATTTTTTGCCTTACTTGCCAAAAAATTTACCCGTGCCGATGCTCATCGTACAGCACATGCCTTCGTCCTTCACTAGGCCTTTTGCCGAGCGATTGAATGGTATCTGCCAGCTCGAAGTAAAAGAGGCTTCAAACGGTGACATTCCCCAGCCAGGGCATATTTATATTGCCCCTGGTGGCATCCACATGCATGTCCGCAGTCAGTTAGGACATTATGTGATCGAATTAAATCCTGAGCCATCCTCGACTTTACACCGGCCCAGTGTGGATGTGCTTTTTCAGAGCGCCTACGATGCATGCAATTCTCAACTGATGGCTATTATTCTCACTGGAATGGGCGCAGACGGTGCCCAGGGGATGAAAAAGCTAAAGTCGAAAGGAGCCCATACACTGGCCGAGGCAGAATCAAGCTGTGTTGTGTATGGAATGCCAAAGGCGGCATTCGAACTGGGGTGCGTAGATGTTGTTGCCCCGATACAGGAAATGGCCGGTATTCTGAAGCACCACTTTCAGGTATAGCTTTTGTGATGGGGCAGAGTTATGGATGGATCTGTTCCCGTTTGGAATAGTGAGGCCGCCCACATAGAGTTGTCCGCAACACCGGAGAACGTGGGATATGATAAGGTTCTGCGCTCGGTTGGGCAATCAATTTCTGTATTGCTGGTAAAGAATGGTGCGGACGGAGTGAGGCTGAAACTTCCCTCTGGCCAGATTATTTCCGCAGAAGGGAACCTTCCCTTTTCGGAGATGACACAATTGCGAGTCCGTGTTTCCATTCAAGATGGCGTTATTCGACTCCAGACTCTAGAAGCCATATCGCCGTCTCCTGCATCGATCTTGGGACCGCTTATTAGGGGGGAGGCCAATGCCCTGATCCAACAACTTACGGCATCCGAGATTCCGGAAGCCCTCATGCCGCTTGCAAGACTTTTCATATCGCTAGCGCAACCTGAAGAGCAAAAAATCCAGCAATCCATAGACTCCCTTCCTGCATCCACCCGAAATATGTTGTCTATACTGTTTGGGATAAAGGATTATGGTTCTGGTGCAATAGCGCAGAATCTAATTAATAAATTTGAACCAGCAATATCTCTGTTTGGGGCTGAAGTTTCAATTTCTGGAAAGCAGGCTAGCGATATTGCATTGTTGTTAAATAATGAACAAAAAACCTTCATGATATCAGATGCATTGATAGATAATTTAAAAAACATTTTTTTAAAGTGGTTTGATTTAAATTCATCATACCTAGAAAAAAATGTCATTCCAAATATCAATTTGAATTCCGCTATAAAATCTGAATTTTTATCTCAGTTATTTGCGGAAAATAATGAAATAAAACAAGAATTACTTGAAACAGATTTGCTAGCAATCGCTAGTAAAAAACTTCAATTAGCAATCAACCAACTACCATTGATTGTTCGCAATAATGTATCGAATTATTTTGTTGGAAATGTCGTTGATGAAATACATATAATTGCAAATGCAATATTAGCGAAGCTGGGAGTTGACCAAAAATTTATTCCCGCGCCATCTACACAGATAGCTATTACTGCTAATGACAACCATGAATTAATTCAAGCGATAAAGAATTTGCCCCTCTCCTTACGAAGAGAATTGATTATGGCTGTGATGGGCTCGCCTGATGCAGACGTAAAAATTATGGCTGATTTCTTATCAAATAAAGACAATATGCTAAATTCAGATGAAAGTTTTTATAGTAGATTTAAATCTGTATCACATTTAGCAAGAAAAATAATCACATTAATTCTTGAGATGACACGACCTACATCACATGGACTTTTTTCGCCCCATACTGGCTCCGAAGATAGCGAATCACATGTAACAAGCACAAGATCTGTCCCACAAAGACTGGCGCAAATAATCGACAGTATGCCAGCTACAGTTAGAAGAGACTTAGCCCATGCTGTTTTGGGGACAAATGATGCTGAGCCTATAGGGATTTCCGAATTCATTTTCCAGAGGGATTCTGGGTCAGGTGCGGCCAAGGAAAATATCCAGACCGCTTCACATACATTGCGCCAAATGGTAAATCTATTAAATGAATTGGCTAGGTCTGTTAATTCTGGAGGCGGCTATGCCCAAGGTGGCACAATAGAAATAACAAATGCTGGGCACAGTAATATTTCAGATTCACAACAACTTGCTCAAATATTCGAAAATATGTCAGCCTCAATTAGAAGGGCTCTATCTCTGGCTATCTCTGGCTCGCCTGAAGCGAAGCCTATTGACATAGCATCGTTTTTTATCAATAGTTGCCTGAATGTAAATGTTAATACTAATTTGAGTACACAGCTTGACTCTGCCTCGCACTTGTTGCGTCAAATGGTTGCCATCATTGCACAGCTACCCCTTGAGTCAAGCGCGCAAAAAATTGCAGAATCACTTATAAATGGGGACCGCAGCGCTTTCATGGCTGCAAAAGGCTTTCTTTCAATCGATGCAGGTGTCGGTAAGTCCAATTTAATTAATTTTGATGCCATGGGTTCTGCCTCCCCAAACGAGGGGGGCATCGAGTATGATTCTATAGAATCCACGATGAATTTAATTAATAGTAATATTAAGGAAAAATTATTATCGATTACATTTGCAGATCGGTTTGGGTATTTACTTGGATTTGAGCGCTTGAATGCACAGCAATTGTCCTCATCGGCAGAAAAAAATGAAATTTCCTCTTGGTTCAGAAGCATTGTAGATCAGCTGATAATGGCTAAATCGGCAAAAACGCTATATCAAGAAACTAATGAATTAAATAAAACAAATTGGGCCTCCCTCAGCAATAATAAAAATGCGAATTCAATTATTGGGCAGGCTACCAACAAAGCCTTTAATACCCCAGCAGAAAACCCGCAGACATGGCAATCCTGGCTCAAGGGCAGTATAAAAGCGCTTGTAGACCCTTCGATATCGTCCAAAGACGCTCTATTTCATACAATTGTCGCTAGAGAAGGTGTAAATTACTTTCATTTACCGTTGCCATGGATGCCAAGCCGCGCAATGGAGATGTGGATCGAAGATGAAGTCGAAAGCGATATGAACAATAAAAAATCGAACAGTTTTCGCGTTCTTTTGGCACTCAATTTTTCTGTGATTGGAGAAACCAGAATAGGACTTGAGTCTTCTGGCAAGACGCTATTGGTCAAAATTTGGGTCGAGTCCCCGCATCTGGTGGAGAAAGAATTGCCAAATCTGCGCAACGAGATTGTTGCGCTAGGATTCGACGCACATGTATCGTTACAGGCAATGAATGCTGACAGCGACGGCGCAATATCGTCGATCAAGTCAGTAATTTTAGGCTCTAGCCTACATGCTTTGGGCTGATTAAATTTAGTTGATCGACTGTGGAAAGCATTGCTCTCCCCAAGTTAATCTGCTACAACTACCAATTCCCTGACAAACTCTCGGACTACGCTTTCAAATGTTGCGCTAATCGTGTTGGAAATATCCAGTACGTCCGTATGGTCTATAGCCCTGTCCAAAATGCCAGCGCCCATATTGGTGATGCATGAAACACCGGCAACGAGCATACCTTCATGCTTTGCGACTATTGCTTCGGGAACCGTACTCATTCCGACAACATCGCCGCCAAGCGAGCGGAATGCCATGATCTCTGCAGGCGTCTCGAAACTTGGCCCTGTAACACCCACATATATGCCCTCAGATAATTCCAGGTTACATCTTGCGCCAGCTGCTACCAACTGTTGCCTCAAACGGAGCCCGTATAGAGAAGTCAAGTCCGGAAATCTTGGTCCGGGCTCGATATTTAAACCGACGAGTGGATTAACCCCCTGAAGATTAATGTGGTCTTTTATTACCATCAACGAGCCCACTTTTATGTCAGGCTTTAAAGCACCTGCTGCATTCGTGAGCAAAACGGATTTTACTCCCAGGCGACCGTATATCCTCATGGGTGCGACAACGAGCGGCATTGGATGGCCCTCGTAATAATGAAATCGCCCGGCCTGAAATACTACCTTCTTATTTTCGAACTCGCAAAAAATCAATTTGCCAGAGTGCCCGATTACAGATTGGTCGGGAAAACCAGGGAGTTGCCGAAAGTTTATGACAGTGCCTTCACTGGCCTCGCCACAATGAGCAATCGGGCCTAAGCCAGAGCCTAAAACTATTGCCAGTTCTGGAATAAAAGGCATTTGTTGTCGAAGCAACTCAAGTGCTGGCCCTATGTCCATCGCAGTCCTTTTGCAAAATCAGCTTTTTTCTGCCGCCCTAATAGGCAGGGTGAAGGCGCACAGTTATTGAAGTATCAGTCAATCTAATGTTGGGGCTTTTTATGCTGAAATCGAACATATACGAGGTGGCATTGTCTGAATTGCCTGTCAAAACAATTCTCTTGGGATCTGGAGAAGAATTGCTGAATAAAAAAGAAGAGAGCGCGTTCCCATTGATCCGGACTTCAATTGATGCACCGCTAGGGAGCGGAGGGTTTGGAATCACAGATAAACGATAGGCTGTGTCTTTGCTCAGTCTTAATTTTGCCGAATAATTTTCTTGGTAAGTCTGGCTACAAAAAAGCCCTTCAGCATCTAGAACCGAATCTGACATGCTGAAAATGAAGTCAGGTAACTCCTCGACAGCCGAATCGGGGTCATGGCCCCAATCGACAATAAAGTTGCTTAGAGGGCCTTCCTTCGGCCTGGGCCAAATTTCTCCGAAAAAAGGAGTCGTCATTTGGGTGACTATTTCGTCTGTAAAAATTTCGGCCAAATCTATGGTTTCAGTTTCTACAATGTCATTAGATAGGCGTCCCAGCTGGGTGAATAAACTCGGCAGGTCAGTAATTTCCGAGTAGCCTGAATCGTCGTCATAGGTTGCTTCATATTGCAGAGTATAAAACCTCATAATGGCCAGAGAATTTATTTCTTTCCATGTTTCAGGGTGGCCTGGAGAATCAATTCCGTTTGCCTTAAGCGCCAACTCCCACGTAAAGGCAGCTATGGCGGGGCCAGAATATATATTTCTAGGAGACCCTTCAATAGTCCGTATGTCCCTGACTGCGGTTCCAGATCCAGAGGTGATAAACGGAGTTTTAAGCACAATTGCGGCAATAGCATCTGGTAGCCCCTCAGCCATTGCCATTGTTGGCTGGAGACTTGAGATGATTTGCTGATTTCTGCCATCATTAATGTCAGGGAATTTTTTAGACGGAAACTGAAAACGGGCGGGGACTTGAAAATTTCTTATTGCGTTTCTTGCCATCATTGAAAGTAGCGCGCCTTCATCCCAGGCATCGTCATTCTCTACTCCCGGTCCGCCTCTCACGCTTCCAAAATAATGCAATTCGCCTCCGCCGGTAGAGCTAGAGGGTTCATAAGCCAAAGGGAACCTTTCCCTGTTGTACTCAACGTATGTGCCAAAAGGCTCGGCAATATTTTGTCGGTAGTGAAGGTGGAGAGTCGTGCCAGGCGAAGGATTTCCAATCCAATCTGATGCCTTGTAAATGGTGTCAATTATTGCGGCAACCTTGCTACCCGAGCCGAAAATTTCAAGTTCAGCTTCATTTGCAAATTTTTCTGATTGATGAGTAATCCACCACCTGTCATTCAGGCCAATTTCAAAATCAAGCTCAATTTTGCCAGCTTTTGCGGTTGCGTGTATCGGATTGGTTTCCTGCAATGTGCCATCGAGGCCCTTTCGCAAAGAGTACAGTACCCGATCAGCCTGTGGCACCTGGCTGTTTATGCCTCTTGGGTCTGCAACGACACGCACGCGGTACCCTGGGTAGCTAAATATGCTCAGAGCTTCAATAAAAGCAGACTGAGTATCCTCCTCAGGCAAATAGAGAGTGTATTTACCCTCATAATCTGTGTAAGTCTGATCCCACACGCGCCAGACCGTGACTTTTGATTCGTCAGGCATTGTTTCTTCCGTGGGGTAAACCACCCGCACCAGAATGCCGCGCAAGGGCATCATTTCTGCGGCGTCGTGAGAATCCAAGCCTAGCGGATAGCCATTGCCATCAACTTTTATTGGCAGACGGGCGTAAGTAATTTCTCCGGTCACTGAACGGACAGACTCCTCATTGTCATAACTATTGTTGCCGCTACAGCCGAAAACCAAGAGGCCGGCTAAGATGGGCAACAGGATGCCAAGAGACTTTCCAGAAAAATTGAAAACCATCCCCACCTCAAACAATCAGCATATAAGCCTACCATAAATCTGAACTGTAGACCGACCTTTGTGGGAGCCACCCCAGTGCTAGAGTGCGACTATCAGGCAACAAGTTCTATTCGACTCCAAATTTCAGACGCAGTCATTTGCGCTTGAAGCCATTCTGCTTAAATTTGTCATTATAAGTAGCTATTTCTGCAGATATTTCTTCGGTGTCGTTTAGCCAAGGTCCTGGGTTGACTGGCTGGCCGTCTATGCGAACCTCAAAATGGACGTGGGGGCCCGTCGAATTGCCCGTACTCCCAACTCTGGCAATTATTTGGCCACGGAGTACAAAATCCTCCACAGCTACGAGGTTTACGCTATTGTGTCCATATAGAGTTTCGAGTCCATTTCCATGGTCAATTTTGACAAAAAACCCCAATTTTCTGTCCCTCCCCACAGCAGATATTCGACCGTCCATCGCTGCAAAAACACTGTGACCCCTTGGCGCAGTGAGATCAATGCCCTTGTGGGTGCTGTCGTAAGCCCTGCGGACTCGCCGGCTTCCCGTGGGTGTCTTAACCACCACAGTGGCAGTCCTAATCCTTGGCCCCCAAGCTGAACTAATAGTGCGAGTTTCAACGGGCCAAAGAAAGTTGAGGTCAAATTGATTTGTCGAGAGCAAAAAAACAGGTTCTGCATCCATATGTCCTACTGTTGTGTCTATAAACTGCTTCGAACCCGCTTCCAGAGAAATTGAATCCAACTCAAAGGACTGAAACTGAGAAAGCAACATCGACTCTTGTATCAGCTGGTTTCCCAGAGGATAGCCATCATTTGTGTCAATCACCAACAAATGTTGAAAGCTGTCGTTTGGCGGGGCTACAATAGTCGGAAGGAAACAAACTTCTGCGTGAGGCAACTGTGGCAAGGCCTCCAGCCGTCTGGCCGATTGTGCGGTTTGCTTAACTTGGTTACCAGCTGTGGCCGCATCTTCTCCGTTGACGGCGCCGCCGGGTTTAACGGTTTGGGCCGAAGCATAAACAGGCCAAAATACTGCAGTAACTATGATGGCTACCAAAGAAGAGTATTTCATCAAATCTCCGACGCAGGCTCGGTAAAATTCCTAAACATGCAATACATTGTTGGAAGAAGCCCAATCATTGGACACCCTGCAAACAGAAAAGTTGATATTTTTCCTCAACCTGAAAAGTAGAAACCATTATGTGGTTTATGGTGGCCACGGACAATCAGACCAAGGAATTTCAACAGTTCCTCGTTTTCCTCCTGTTTTTTTGAGAAGTCTGACCGGACCAAGAGTCATCTGATGACTAACAGATTTCAATGCGTCGTAAAGCCCTGTAAGGCCAATACAAACGCCAACAATTGCCTCCATTTCAACTCCAGTGCGGTTTTCACAAGACACTTCCACATGGAGCCAGGCACGCCTGTTTTCGGAGTCCCAGTATTCTTCCACATTGATGGCATCCAACAATAGCGGGTGGGTCAAGGGCAAAAAGTGGGATGTGTGCTTAATGCCTGAAATGGCAGAAATTCTTGCCAAAGACCATGGATCTCCTTTGCGGCCAGAACCACTTGCCAGAATATCTGCACATTCCACGCACAATTCCAGGTACCCGGCGGCGGCGGCTGTGCGTCTGGTATTCGATTTTGCTGAAACATCGACCATTTTGGGCCGCCCACCAGAGTCAAAGTGTGTAAGTGCCATCGGCAGTCCCTACCTTGTAAGTTGCATCAAAACCTTTTCCAGGCCCACTACAGTATCGGCAAAGGCTATTGGAGTTGCCCTTGCCAATTGCTCTCTAGTGGCAAATCCATAAGTCACCCCCACACAAGGAACATTAGCTGCGTTTGCCATATCCAGGTCATAGAGAGTATCGCCTATCATAAGGACATCTTCAGGGCGCAAACCATGGCTCGAAAGACAAATTTCTAGACTTTCAGGGTGCGGCTTTGGGTTTGTGACGCTTTCCGGCGTAACTACAGGAAAAAATGACTCGGCCCAGCCAAAACCAGCTAATTGAGGTTCGAGCGCCGCTTTTCGCTTTGAAGTGGCTATGGCTTGTTTAACTCCTCTTGAGTTTAGATCGGCCACTAATTCCTGCATTCCTGGGAATGTCCTAATCAAGTGTGTGTTGCCAGCCCAGTCGTAGGATTTGTAAATTTTAAGGATACGGTTTATTTCAGGCCCATCCTTTACATCAAACGTGCGACGAAGCCCCTCCTCCACAGGGAGTCCAACACAGGCCAACCATCTATCCATAAGCGATTCTGGGGCTTTTAGAGCTTTGATCGTGAACTTCATGCCGTCTTCAATTAGGGGGCGGGTGTCGGCCAAGGTGCCGTCAAAATCCCAAACGATAAGTTTCAAAGCTACCTCCTGAGTCTATGTTGGCATGAGAATGCTTATAGCGGTTCAACTCATTGTATTTGAACTGCTATAATGGGCGTTTTGGAGTCTGGGGTGAAACAGGTAATTGGTGCTTGGTTGTTGGGCATTCTGTCCGTTGCGTTTGCCATTGTCCTGAGACAATTCACTACATCCAGTTTTTCAAGTTTTTTCCAGGGCTTTGCTACAGGCTTGGGCCTATGTCTCATTGTGGCGAGTCACTTCTGGAACCGCAAGAAAAGCCTATGGCAGTTAATGAAAATTAGACTGTTGCCCTAAACCTATAACCGCATGATTACGTTATCCATAGCAGAGTATGAGGGGATAATTTGATTTCATTCCAGGATTTAGAAGTTCGATATGGGCCGACTGTTGCATTATCAGGATTAGACCTTGCACTTAAGGACGGAATTGTCGGCTTGCTGGGCCCAAACGGCTCTGGCAAGTCAACCCTTCTCAAGACATTGCTTGGATTACTCAAGCCATATCGCGGCACTGGAACTGTCCTTGGCACACCCTTGGACGACGCTGCATCTTTTCGTTTGCGAAGTTCCATCGGCTATATGCCTGAATATGACGCATTGATTGAGGACGTGTCGGCCTATGAACAAGTTGCTTTTTGGGGAGAATTGTCAGGCTTGAACCGGGAACAGGCAAGGGATCGCTCACATGAGGTTTTGTATTTTGCAGGGCTTGACGAATCCAGGTATAGAAATGTATCGGGTTATTCCACGGGGATGCGCCAGCGTGTGAAGCTGGCTCAGGCATTGGTACACAGTCCGAAACTGGTTTTTTTGGACGAGCCGACCAATGGATTAGACCCATTAGGCCGGCGGAAAATGCTAGAGCTAGTGATTAAGGTGCGTGACGAACTGGGTGCAAGCGTAATTCTCGCCAGCCATTTACTCGAAGATGTGGAAAGAGTTTCGGACCAACTAGTGGTATTGGACAAAGGCGAAGTCAAAGCCCATGGTTTTATGGCCGATCTGCGTCAAGTATTGTCCAGGCGTTTTGAATTGCGCTTTCTGGAACCATTGACTCAAGCCCAGGAGGCAAAGTTGGCCGAAATAGGGACGTTGCTCGAAAACTTGAATGGCCTGTATGACATTGAGTTGAAAGAGACCGATGCAGGGGTACCGTTCAAATGGGCGGAATCAGTAGGTGTAGTGTTAGTGCAAGTCACTCCTCGCCACGACAGGCTTGATGAAATTTTAATCCGCGCCCTCCGTGGGTCACTTGGTTGAGATAGATTATGCCTATTTATGCTCCTGCGCTACCTCCGAGTCCCAACATTCAACAAAACAAATCTCCAATCCTGGTCATGGCGCGATTTGACATAGAGCGCATATTGCGCCAAAAATTGGGCCGATTTTTTGGATATGTATTTTTAAGCATTTTGTTGATCAAGTCAGGAATTATTTATGTTCAATACCTGATGAATTCAAACTCCCAATTTGAACAGGTAAAAGATTTTGCCAGCCAGTTATTACCCCAGCCAGCCGATTTTCAAGCGTCCCTGTTGGATCTAACAATGTTGTTCTTTTTGTGGCTTCAAATCGGCCTGATAGGTGGCGGACTGATTTCACGAGATACATCATTTAGGATTCGTCCCCTAATATATGCCCATCCCGTGCGCCCATTGGATTATTTAGCCTCAAAAGCCCTCGTAGCTTTTGGCATCCCGTTCTGTATCCAGCTACCCTTCATTTTCTTTCCCTGGCTACTTTCCATGTTTGTCGCAGGTCCTGGTGGCCCAGTTTGGCCCACTGCACCACTACACCTCATACCAGCCGCCATATTGAATTCAGTCGTCATGGCCTCGGTCACTCTGGGCGCTTCATCACTTGCAAATACCCCTAAAGCTGGCACAGGGTTGGTGGTTGGCTTGTTCATGGCCACTGATTTTGTGGGAGCCATATTGTCAGTTATCTATGACAACATGGCATGGAGGGCAATAAGCCCACTATGGCTCACGCACTCTTGGCCAAAGATATTGTGCGGCGCCGAAAAAACATTGGTTCCATTTTGGCCTGCCGCTGTTGCCACGGTCATGCACGCCTGTCTGTGGATTTACATTGCAAAAAGGCGGACGCGGCCAACGGAGGCAGTGATATGAGCGTTATTAAGCTGGAACGCGCAAGCCTTAGATATGGCCAAGTTCTCGGGTTGTCTCCCACCACCTTTGAACTGCCCGAAGGCGGCGGTGTTACAGGGCTACTAGGCCCTAACGGGGCCGGCAAGTCAACCCTCATTCAAATGATGGCTGGGCTTCTGCCCCCTTCTGCGGGAAGTGTATTGCTTTTCGGCGAGCCGCCCTTCCGCAACCCCAACGTTCTTTCTCGTATAGGACTAGTACCTGAGGGGGACAGATTCCCGAATGGATTGAGAGCTGATCGCTGGCTCAGGATGATGGGTGAGCTTTCTGGCTTGAAAGGCGATGCTCTCAAGGACGCAATTGAACGCACCTTGGAAATAGTTGGCATGTCCTCCCGCTCTCGCATGAAATTTATCGCCATGTCCAAAGGGATGCGTCAGCGCATAAGGCTGGCGCAGGCACTTTTACATAGTCCTGACCTATTGATTCTGGACGAACCTTTCAACGGCCTGGACCCAGAGGCCAGAATTGAGTTGATGGCCACCATCCGCAAGTTAGCCAATCAAAATGTCCGGGTACTGGTTTCAAGCCATATTTTGGGCGAAGTAGCCCAACTGACCGATCAGATTTTGCTGTTTTTTAGAGGGAGGTTGCTTGCCGAAGGCAGTGTCACGGAGATACGTGAATTACTGGACAGGCATCCAGTCGAGCTTCGTATCGTGGCGGAAGATGCCAGAGCCGTGGCTAGGTGGGCTGTAGAACGTCACAATCTGGTTGCTTTGAAGCTGGAAGAATCTGGCGCGGTATTGGCCGTAAAAAATCCGAGGGAATTTTTACCCAAACTGCAGAACGCTGTCGCTACTGGCCAGCTGTGCATCAAGTCCTTAGACCCGCTGGACATGAATTTAGAAGCCGTCTTTCAATACCTGACTCAAGAAAATGGATAAAATTATGAGAAACAATCCTTCATTGACAGACACCATTGGCGCGCTGTTCAAAGGATATTTGCCCAGAGTTTTTCAGGCCCGCGGATGGGTACTGGCAATCTTGATAATTATTCCCTTTGTAGTTGCCCAGTTGGTTATGCACTTTGTTCCAAGTCCGGCACAGATCGCTATTGTGTTGTACCATCAAGGCTATGCTGCGACTGTACTTCCCATAATTGCCCTGGTATCGGCCCCGGCGTGTATCAATGAAGACCTGGAACAGCGGACACTCCCACTGATGCTTGTCCGCCCTGCTCCATCCTGGGCTTTGCCCCTGGGCAAGGGACTACTGTGGTTTGTTTGGTGTTCAATTTGGTTGGTTGCTGTGATGTCATTAATGCCGCTAGTGGGGCTGGAAATGTCCGCAATCCCGCGCAAAATTTTGGCACTGGTTCTCATTCTCTGGGCGCAGCTTGGATTTGTGTCGCTCTTTGTAATGTTTTTTAAACGCGGAGTGCTGTGGGCATTACTTGTATTAATTATCTGGGATCCCCTCATTGGCTCCTTGCCCCAGGCACTGCAACGCCTCACTTTTACCCACTATCTGCAATGCATTGCAGGGAGCCAGTATTCCAGTGGCGGTAAGGTGAATATCCTGGCCCAAACTCAAGTAACAAGTCCAGTATGGCTGTGTGTAATTGTTTTGCTTTCAATTGGGCTACTCGCCTGGGGCCTTTGCGGACTAAAGCTCATGCACATGCCTATTGGACTTGCGGGGCGCGAGTCTGAAGGGTGATTTTTTGTTTGGATTTTACTTTACCTGTCAAAAAGCTATTGCAATGACCAATTCATTAATACGCCATTTCACATCATCAGGTACTGAGATTATTGTTCAACCGATACCAGCGGTGAGAAGTTGCTCGGTGGGTTTTTGGATTCGTCGTGGTAGTTGCCATGAGAAAACGGATGAGGAGGGCCTGGCACATTTCATAGAACATGCTGTTTTCAAAGGAACGGCGAAGTATCCAACACCGGCGTTGATAGCAGAAGTATCGGATGATATTGGCGGCCAAATAGATGCATTCACTGGCAAAGAGAGTGCGTGTTATTTTGGAAAAGTCCTGCGAGAGCGCTTGCCGGATCTCATAGACCTATTAAGCGACCTCATCACAGCTCCAACGTTTAACGTTGAAGAACTTGTCCGTGAAAAAAATGTAATTCTTGAGGAAATAAGTCAAAGCGAAGACCATCCAGACGACTGGGCGAGCGAATTGTTCTACAAGAACTTTTGGAAAGGCGGCCCATTGAGTCATTCAATCCTGGGTAGGCCAGAACAAGTGCGCCGGTACACAGCAAACGATTTGAAGGACTTCTTTTATAAAACTTACTCGCCCAAGAATTTTCTGGTCGTGGCCACTGGAGACGTTGACTCCGACGAGTTTATTTCGCTGGTTGAACCAAGGCTGGAAAGCAACTTGGCAAATTTCGACCCAGACTGTGCGGTGAAAGCTTCACCCAATTATTGCCGCCCCTTTGTAAACAATGTGCAACGCAGAAATCTAAATCAAACCAGCATCGTGATGGGATTCCCAGCCCCAAACCACAGCCACCCAGATAGGATTGCGGCAAACCTTCTATGCCATATTCTGGGCGGCGGAATGTCCAGCCGCTTGTTTCTCGAGTTAAGGGAAAAACAAGCGCTCTGCTATCAAATAGGAAGCTTTATATGTCACTACGCTGATTCTGGCGCGCTTCAGGCCACTGCCAGCTGTGCCTCAAATAACGCAAGGGAACTTACGCAAAGGGCTATGGCAGAGTGCAGGAGAATGGCTGTCAGTGGGCCAACCCAGGCTGAATTGGATCGGGCAAAACTGCAACTCCGCACAAGCCTTGTTTTCAGCCAGGAAAGTAGTGGAAGCCGGATGTTTTCCATTGCGCACCAGGCCATGCACATGGATAGCATCTTGGACATTGACCAACAGCTGGGAGAAATTGACGCAACGACCCATGGACATGTGTGCAGGGTTGCAAAGGAAATACTTGCCACAGACTTCGTTGGCATTCTAGCATTAGGGACAAAAAAGGGATGTGAAATCAGGTTGTCGGACATATGAAAAACAATGAACTCATTTCGGCATTTGGCATGCTCCCAGATGACTTTCGAGAAATGGGTTGCCCCGGACGACCTGAGCACGTTTTTGGACGCATTCAAAGGGTTAGCGGTTGGCATAGCGGCAGGCCAAATTTGCGAAGGGAAATATTGCGTTGGATGGAAGGAAACGTCGATTTCAGTCTGCCTGAAATAGTTGAGGCATGCTCATCGCTTGATGGTGCAACCAGAGTCTTGCTAAGTCTGAGCGACGGAGAGCACATAGAGGCAGTGCATATGCCTAGAGAGGTAAACAACCCCCGAGTGACCCTATGTATTTCAAGCCAGGTTGGGTGCGGGATGGGTTGCGTTTTTTGTGCAACCGGCGTGATGGGGTTTGTGCGCAACCTAACTGCCGGGGAGATTGTTGGCCAAGTTCATGCAATGCTGAATGCACTTGGCCCTACACATCCACATCAGGTGACGCTGGTTTTTATGGGCATGGGCGAGCCGCTACACAATCTAAAAAATGTTCATCGCGCCGTCCGTATTTTTAACCACACGTGCGGTCTGAATATTAGTACAAGGCGCATTACGGTGAGTACTTGTGGAATTATTCCGGGCATGGACAGCCTCTCCCTGATGCGCCCGCGCCCGTGGCTGGCAATTTCGCTCAATGGAAGCAACGATGAGCAGCGCCAGGAATTGATGCCTATTTCTAGAACATATTCAATGCGCCACCTGCGCTTAGCTCTAGATCGTTGGGGGCTTAATCCCCGAGAAAAATTATTGATTGAATATGTATTAATTGAGGGTATCAATGATAAGCACGAAGATGCTGAAAAGGTGGCCAAATGGCTGGGGAACTTGGGGCGGGTTTCTAATGTAAATCTGATTGCATTGAACGAGTTTGAGGGATGCAAATATAAAGCTCCTTCTCCAGAAACTCAGGCTAACTTCGCATCAATCCTAAAAAAAAATGGATGTTTTGTTACAATCCGCAAAAGTAGGGGAAAGGATGTCAGGGGTGCTTGCGGCCAGTTGGCAATGAACGTTGCAGACATATAAAAAGCAATGCAAATGTCGGGAGTTATTTCACTAGCCGAATTCTACGTTGAATACTTGCTCCGAAAGGTCAAAAACATGAGGCTTTGAAAACAGTTCAGGTGTAAACTAGCTTGGTATGCGGTTATTATCAATGATTGAGGGATCGGTATTTGTATGATGCAGCCTAGTGTGCTTCTTGGTTTGGATCTTGGCTCAAGCAAGGTTGCTGCTGTAGTGGCGGTCACCGGGCTGGAGGAAGAGGATGGGCTGAAGGTGACGGGGGCCAGTCACACTAACCAACCAAGCGGGATACGGCAAGGGCAAATAACGGACATCAACTCGACTGTGGCGGCCATAGGCAAGGTTGTGGAAGAAGCGATGCGCACCGCAGGTCAATCAAGGCTAGACGGAGTTCTTGTAACTGTTGATGGAATTCAGTTTAAAGGCGAGAATCTTCGTGATACTATCACTATTTCGAGCTCAGATCGAGTGATTACCATCCAAGACAAAAATAGGGTCATGGAACAGGCCACGAATACCTGCAAGCTGACTAAGGAGGAGACGGTTCTGCATAAGAACCCCCAATGGTTCCATATCAAAGGGCAAAGAGATATAAAAAACCCTGTGAACATGATAGGAGATACGCTTGAAGCAGAGGTGAGGATAATAATTGCCCCTGCTTCAGTTCTGGAAAATATTAATAGGGCTCTATACCTATCTGGATTGCAAGGCCCAAGGCTGTGCTATTCCCCCATCGCCAGCGCAAGGGCAGTGCTTTCCCGCGAAGATGCGGAAAATGGAGCAGTTGTTGTTGACATAGGCGATCAGCTTACCCACGTAGGCGTGTTTATGAGCGGTGCCCTGTTCCATAGTGCAGTTATTGCAATCGGTGGCAAGCATTTTACGCGAGATATTGAAGAAATGAAGCATCTCGGCGGCATCAAAGTCGCGGAGAGGATCAAGCGCCTTCATGGGACTGTATTGCCTGCACAGGTTCCGCCAGAAGAACTGCTTGAATTGGAAGACGAGGGGAGGCAAGTCTCTCGCAGGGAGCTTGCTGAAGTTCTTCAAGTTAGGGCTGTGGAATTGCTCAACATGGTGCTGGCAGAAATTGCTCGAAGCGGGATAATGCATGAAATACATGGTGGCGTCCACTTGGTTGGGGGCGGTGCCCTTTTGCCCCATCTGCCCATTCTGGCCCAAAACCTGCTCGGCAGGCCGCGCGTCGTGCTAGGTAAGGTTTCAGGGATACAGGGCTTGCCTCAGGTTGTTGCAAATCCCTTTTATACAAATGCGCTAGGGGCTGTAAAGGTGTTGAATGAAGATATGAACGAAACATCTTTCAAGTCGTTGCGTTCTAATGGTTTAATTGAATGGGTAAAAAGTTTATTTTAGGTTTGTTTTCGGATGAACAAGAAAGTGCCAACGGAGTATCCATGAGTGACATCACGTTTTTGCCGGGCCCTGTGCGTCTTCCTGGCGCGAACATTAAAGTTATTGGTGTCGGCGGGGCTGGTTGCAACGCAATAAACAGGATGATTGATTGCGGAGTGTCAGGAGTTCAGTTTATTGCCATGAATACAGATTTGCAGAGCCTTGCCCAATGCAATGCGGAAATTAAAATTCCCCTCGGCCCTTCCATGCGCGGCCTCGGAGCCGGGGGGGATTCGGAACGCGGTGCAGTGGCGGCTGAAGAAAGCAGAGAGGAAATCCTTTCAAGCATTCAAGGCGCCGATATGATCTTTATTGCTGCAGGCATGGGCGGGGGGACTGGAACAGGCGCTGCGCCAGTCGTCGCCAGTTGCGCGAGAGAACTGGGAGTGCTTGCGGTTGCAGTCGTTTTGACTCCCTGTCGGTGGGAGGGGTTTGGGAAAGCCAACAAAGCCTCGATCGGCCTCGAACACCTACGAAATGTAGCTGATACTGTCATAGTCGTCTCCAATGAAAAAATAAAGAACCATTGTGACCGCAACGTCACTTCCATAGATGCCTACAGAGAAGCAGATAGCGTATTGATACAGGGCGTGCGCGGAATCAGCGACCTCATTTTGCGACCTGGGCTAATCAATGTTGATTTTGCTGATGTTGAGGCAGTTTTACGGGATAGCCGCGAAGCGCTGATTGGGACTGGCGTTGGGAGTGGAGACGAGGCTATTCTCGATGCTGTCCGCAAGGCTTTGGATTGCCCATTGCTGGAAAGCGATCACCAGGGCTCGGCATCCAAGGTCATAGTTTCGGTGATGGCAAATTGGAGCCAGATTGCCCACTCAGCAATCGAAACTGCCATGAACCATCTGAGCGACCACTATCTGGGGCAGCCGGATATTAAACTCGGCCAAATTGATGCCCCTGATTTAGACAATCGGGTTCTTGTGACAATACTGGCATCTGGGTTCGACCAGACGATTTTGGAAATAGGACATTGCTCCTCTAAAGAAATAATTCCTTCAGAGCCATTTATGGAAAATGCGGGTTCTAACACTAATGTATTTCGTGTTTATGGTGACAAGCCTGCCAGCGCTGAATGCTCCACGCCAACAAGGCTCTTGCCCCCAACCCCTACTCCAAGCGGGGAAATTGATGGCTCAACTCAAGATCTCAATATACCGGCAATAATTCGCTATTCAGACCGTCTGTCGATAGAGTAATACTGCCGTGCGTTTGCTCTGGATCGCTACCGCGTAGCCTGTCATGAATAGACATGAAACCCTGCATATTGCCAGCAAGGCCAATCTGCGTTTTAGGCAATTGAAATCGGCTTTAAGGGTTTCTGGAGGGAAACGCGCCTATACAATTTTGCTTGGCGAAAAATTGATATCCGAATGGTTTAAGTCTATAAAAATAGCGACGTGGGATAATTTGTTGCCAATGCGGTGGCTACGTTTAAAAGGGAAAGGCCACCACTTAGCCGAGAGAGAATTTCCCTTGGAAACATGGGAGCTGGAAGAAAGCCTAATGAGCGACATCTCGGATATGGCAAGCCCTCCATCGATAGCACTGTTGATGGCCATGGCGGATGGGCCAACCAACCCGATCGCTGATAGAGCCATAGTGCCCTGGGGTATTCAGGATCCTGGCAATTTGGGGGCTATTCTACGTTCTGCAGCCGCATTTGGTTTTCAGGAGGCAATTTTGGGCCCTGGATGCACAGACCCATTTTCTCCAAAAGCGTTGAGAGGTTCTATGGGCGCGGCGTTTTTGATGCCACTGCGAAGATTTTCTCAAGACCATTTTAACGATGGCCGATGGGTAGCCTTAGACAGCGGAGCAGGAGCGGTACCCTTTGGAAGCGTTGACTTGAGTGAGCCGTTGCGATTAATGGTGGGTAACGAAGGCAACGGATGGCGGGATGCCGAATTGCCATCGCACTGCGTTAGAACGGCTATATACACCTCCGGTGTCGAAAGCCTGAATGCGGCAGTCGCCGCCGGGATCGCCTGCTACGAAGTCTCCAAAAGATGGGCGAGAAAATGAAGGCGCGGGTATCGATTTTGGAAGGCGTAGTATTCGTTCTGCTATTTCAGGCGGCCTTTCGCTGGCCTGGTTTTTTTGGCGGTGTGATGGAAGCGGCCGCTGTCGCTCTATTGCCGGTGCTATTAGTCCGCTCCTTTTGCAGAGGTAGGCAGTGGTGGGTGGTTTGGGCATCTTTGTTTGTAGGGGTGATGTTGCTGACAATTTGGATGCCGCCGACCATAGCCTCCAAAGGTGGAATACCAATAGGTTTGTCCTGGCTTGCAGGTGTACTGCTGTGGACTTATGACAGTCTGCCTCCAGTCCTCGCATTGCTTTTAGCGCGATTTATTTGGAAAAGAATGTCTGGATGGTGCGGAATCGTTGCAGCGGGTTGCGGCGCGGCGTTGATGATAGTGGTGTGTGACACATGGCTGATGCACATTTACCCCTGGACATGGGCTACCGCGCTGGCTAGCCCTCCCTTGCTCGGTCGGGCTGCTGCTTTTATAGGCACAGAAGGATTAACGGCGATTGTATGGATTCATGGTGTTGTTGCGGGATGTTTTTGGGCTTCAAAGAATATCAAAAGTGCAATCTATTCCTCCGCTACCGCGCTAGTTCTATTAGTGTCCCTGTCGTGGGCGTGGCACTTGTTGCCAAGAGGCAAGGAGTTGGCGCTGGATGTCGCAGTTGTTCAGCCCAATTACCCAGTGAATACCCGCATCCCCAATCAATTAGCGGACATGTGGCACAGAAGCGATGCACTCTTGCTTAAAGAGGGACTTCCGAAACAAAACAGGCCAACGCTTCTTTTGTGGCCAGAGAGCAGCGTCACTGACGGCAACTACTTACATCCAAATATCGGATTGACTGAAATAGTGGCCGATCGCAACGTTGCCTGGCTCTTTGGCACAGATGGCTGGATGAATCGCAACTCGCCCTTTAACATAGTGCGCGGCGAAGTAGTTGGCCTGGAGCCATTCTTACAGGCCAAAGTCATACCCATGCCCTTTGGGGAACGAATGCCGGGGCCCAAATGGATGCGGAACTGGCTGGAGAAAATCGTCGGCTTCAATAGCTGGGTAGCTGGAGAATTAGGCCCAGACAGTAGCTTTTTTGTTCCCACCCAAATAGGCGAAGGCATTAAAGTGCATCCACTGATATGTAGCGAGGCACTGATACCAAAGCGAGTTAGGGCTGGCCTGACAATTGCCGGAGGCGACTTATTAACAGAGCATACCAATGATGCATGGTTTGAAACCAGCATTGCCGCAGATCTTCATGCTTCCATGGTGCGTTTGCGGGCTGTGGAGTCAGGTGTTCCATTGGTGCGGGCCACTATGAGTGGGCGTTCAGGATTGGTTTTGGCTGATGGTACCTGGCATCACATCAGCGATGTCATGACTGAAGGGGCATGGTCATTCGAGTTGAAGTGGCGGCCTGTCTGTACGCCGGCCCGCACGATGTGGCCCTTTTACTCCTTGCTGTTATTGCTCATCAGCGGCTTAGGATTATTAGCCCTACCGATTGCAAGAAAAAGGAAGAAATAGTTGACTATGCAGCCCCTGATTCTGGCTTCAGCCAGCCCTCGCCGCAAATATTGGTTTGAGGCCATTCGTATTCCATTTGAAATAGCAGTGCCTGTAATCGACGAGACACCATTAGTAAATGAAAACTCCATTGAAATGGTTGCTCGGCTATCCAAAGAAAAGGCCATGTCTGTTGCCGCAGAACATCCTTCCAGATGGGTGCTGGCCGCTGATACAACCGTTGTTGTGGATGATTGTATCTTAGGCAAGCCAGAAAATTTTGATGATGCTGTGCGGATGCTGCAGCTAATACAGGGGCGAAAACACTGCGTTCATACCGGGGTATCCCTGATGCGGGACAATGAAATTCATCAATTTGTTGATACCGCCGAAGTACATTTAAGGTCTCTTTCGTTAGAGCAAATCCGCTGGTACGTTGCCACTGGCGAGCCAATGGACAAGGCAGGAGCTTACGCTGCCCAAGGTATTGCGGCTATGTTCATAGAGCACTTAGATGGTTCCTTTGCAACGGTTATGGGCTTACCTATAGAGAGGCTGGGAGCCTTGTTCTTTGAATTGGGGCTATTAGCAGAGTGGTATGATGGGTTCAAATAGAGACTAGAATCATAGTTTATAAACGGAGTACCAATGAGTTGCCGAACTCCAGCACAATCCAAAAAGTCAGTGACAGACCTACGAGCCACCGTTGATAGCGGCGGCAAGCTGGTCATGGTGACAGCTTATGACTCGCCAACGGCCCACATTGCAGATGCTGCGGGAGTCGACATCATTTTGGTGGGAGATAGTGTGGGCAATGTTTGTCTCGGGTTTGAAAATACTATTCCGGTGACAATGGCCATGATGTGTCATCACCTGGAGGCAGTCATGAGGGCGCACCCGAAGGCATTTTTGATGGCGGATTTACCCTTTCTTACATATCACCTGAGCGTGGAGGATGCCCTCAAGAATGCTGGAAGGTTAATCCAGTCGGGGGCACAGGCGGTAAAACTCGAAGGCGGAGGTGAAAATCGGACTGGGGTAATTTGCGCCCTGGTTGATGCCGGAATTCCCGTAATGGGCCATATTGGACTAACGCCCCAGTCGATGCACTCCCTAGGGGGCCATAAAGTCCAAGGCAGAGGCGAAGCAGAGGCAACGCGTTTGTTGAAAGAAGCCCAACTGCTTGAAGAAGCTGGTTGTTTTTCGGTGTTGATGGAATGTATTCCCAAGGAGTTAGCTGCCCGGGTTACTAAAACGTTGAATATTTTTACAATTGGCATCGGGGCCGGAAAAAATTGTTCGGGACAGGTATTAGTGTTTCACGACATTTTGGGGATAAACCGTGGGCCTTTTCCAAAATTTGTAAGAAAGTACATGGATGGTTTCAATCAAATGCTTACAGCCCTATCAAAATGGTCAAATGATGTAAAAAAGGGTACCTTTCCAAGCGATCAGGAGTCGTATAGCCTTACAAAAGCGGCCACAAAGAAATTGGCCGCCGGTTCTTCAAAGGCAGACTAGCCGTATTGGAGGATCAAGCCGCCTGTGGAGGAAAGACTACTGCATGCGCCTAATCCGAAGCATTCCAGAGCTACGTGTTCTCTTGAAAACCCTGAAGGGGCGGGGGGATCGCATCGGGTTCGTACCAACGATGGGCTACTTGCACGCTGGCCACGAGGCTCTGATTAAGCAATGCCGTTCCAGGTGCGATTCGATCGTGGTGTCGGTTTTTATTAATCCGTTGCAATTTGAGCCTGACGAAGATTTCCATAGGTATCCACACGACCTTGACCGCGACCAGACCATATGCCTGAATCAAGGCGTTACGATTTTGTTCATGCCCGAGCCGAAAGAGCTGTATTCCACAGGGTTTAGCACATTTGTCGATCCAGGGCCGATTGGGCAGGTTCTCTGCGGCAGGTACAGGCCTGGACACTTTCGTGGGGTAGCAACGGTTGTCGCCAAGTTGCTGAACACTATCCAGCCTGATTTAGCTTTTTTCGGGCAGAAGGACTTGCAACAGTCGGCCATCATCCGCAGGATGGTATGGGATCTGAATATTCCTGTCGAGTTAGTTGTGACGCCTACGATTCGCGAGGCGGACGGCCTTGCTATGAGTTCCAGAAATTCCTATCTCAGCTCTGAAGAACGGATCCGCGCATTGTGTATTTCTAGGGCATTGCTCGCCTCAGAAAACGCCTTCAGGAGCGGCAACCGCTCAGCTGGAGAATTGGTTGGCATTGCTATGCAACATTTAACTGAGTTGGATAAACTCCAATATTGCGAGTTAGTCGATGCACTCACCATGGATCCTATCGAAGGTCAAATTGGGCGGCTAGCCGGGCTCTGTATCGCAGGTAAAATCGGCAATACTAGGCTGATCGACAATACCCTGCTATCCGACGCTGAGGATCCCACATACCAGTTGTCCTTGGTTGGGATACCCGAATAGCTTTTTCAGTTGTTTTTTACCTGGATTCTAACTGTATATATCATCCGTGCCGAATTCATCGATTTCTTCTTGTTCGTGCAATGGAGCCATTTTTGTCCGCGAGGCTGTCGGAGGTTGAACGCGCTTCCACCCGAGGTGCCAGCCCAGATTTAGCAACAGCGAAAGTAGTATGTAGGTTGCAAAGAACAAGATGAAAAATGTTGTTTTGAGTATCACCAAAAGGCAAAGCAGGACTAAAAATGAAACCGTTATCCATGTGATTACTTTGGGATGATGGGAGCCCTTCTTGAAGCTCGGAAAGCTCAATGTGGAAAGCATAAAAAAGCCCACGACAAACAATTCGCCAGAAAACAGATATGCCATTGTTGCTGACTCGATGGGCGTCGGCCATTGTAGAATCACAGACGCAACACACACTGCTCCAATTGGGATCGGCATCCCTACAAAATAGCGGGGATCTGTTCTTTCATTTTGCACATTAAATCGAGCTAACCTCAATGCACCGCAGGCTAAAAAGAAAAAGGATGCCGCCCAGCCAACTGCCCTTGCATGTGGGTCTTCATGGCCGACAGCCAGAAAGCCGTATCTGTAGGCTAGGATGGCGGGGGCCATTCCAAAACTGAGCACATCTGCGAGCGAATCGAGCTGAACACCAAACTCAGAGGTCGTCTTTGTTGCCCTTGCCACACGGCCATCCAGGCCATCAAACATCGCTGCAAGAATTATCAGTGATGCAGCCCACAAAAACGAGCTTTTATCTGACATGTTTGTGGCGTTTATGGATATGACAACGCTCGAAAAACCGCAAAGCACAGAAATAAGCGTTATTGCAGAAGGCAAGGCAAATTTTGAACGTTGCACAGCTCTCTTGCGCCTTCTCCTGCGCTCCTCGGGATTTAGTTGCCTTCTCATGCTCGTGCCCCCAAATGATTGGTGGATTTTCATATTACCAAGACGGAATCCTTTTGAGGAAATAAACCATAGTATATATTCTGGAGATGGATATGCACGTGGTTGTAATTGGTGGTGGACATGCTGGCATTGAAGCGGCGCACATTGTTGCAAAAATGGGCATTAGTGCAACGATGATAGCCATTAATTTGGATTTGATTGGCCAGCTTAGTTGCAATCCCTCAATAGGTGGGGTTGGCAAAGGTCATATGGTGCGCGAAATAGATGCTCTGGGCGGCCTTATTGGGCGTATGATAGATGCCACAGGAATTCACTTCAAAAACTTGAATGAAAGTCGGGGCTTCGCTGTTCGAGGGCCGCGGGCTCAGGCAGACCGTGTGAGATACAGAATGGAAGCTAGGCGGCAACTTGAGGCAATTCCCAACCTTCATTTACGGCAGGGCATCGTTACATCGGTGCTTTTTGGAGCTGGAAATCGTGTTCTTGGGGTTGAACTCTTGGATGGCTCCCGGCTTGAATGCGACGCTGCCATTTTGACGGCCGGTACATTTTTGAATGGTCAAATACTGATTGGCGAAAGGCGCATCGAGGCTGGACGGGCTGGCGAACCTACTTCAACCCATCTGTCCAGCCAACTTAGGAGCCTAGGCTTGACGTGGCGCCGATTTAAAACTGGCACAAGCCCGAGAATCGATGCCAGGACTGTTGACTATACAAAAATGCAGGCACAGCCTGGGGACAGTCCTCCAAAGCCCTTTAGTTTTTTTGGCCCAGGAATTATTTTGCCCCAGGTCTCCTGCCATATCGTTTTTACTACGCCTGAAACCAAGCAGATAATACACAAAAACTTAGCTCGGTCATCAATGTATGGCGGACACGTTCATGGCGTTGGTCCAAGATATTGCCCCTCGATAGAAGACAAGTACGTCAAATTCCCCAATAAAGACCGACACCAGATCTTTGTGGAGCCAGATTCCCTTGAGACAAAAGAGCTGTATTTATCCGGTCTCTCAACCTCCATGCCCGTTGACGTTCAATTGCAGATGGTGCGAACCCTTCGAGGCTTTGAGCACGCTCAAATATTGCGGTATGGATATGCAATAGAGTACGATACGCTCGACCCATTGCAGCTTGATTCTGGCCTTGCCGTACCTGGAATGAGTGGACTTTGGACAGCTGGCCAGGTTAATGGTACGACTGGCTATGAAGAAGCAGCTGGACAGGGATTGATCGCCGGGATCAATGCAGTCCGCTTTTTGAAAAATGAGGCTCCATTCGTTATAGGCCGCAACGAAGCCTACCTGGGCGTAATGGTCGATGACATTGTGACAAAAGGCGTTGATGAGCCGTATCGTATGTTGACAGCAAGGGCAGAACATAGGCTGGAGCTGGCCGCAGATATAGCAGACGTCAGACTCCTGGAAAGAGCAAAATCGATTGGAGTACTCAGGCAAGATGAAATAGGTGCGGTGGAATGTCGCGCTGTCTGGCGCAAATCTTTGTATCAGAGTTGCGAGGGAGCATGGGTAAAAAAGACTTCAAACTACGGTCGCTTTGCTGTTGAATGCGGTATAAACCTTGACCAGGGGATGTCCGTTGCAGATCTTTTAAAAAGAGAACAAATAGACGTTGAGCAAATAGAAGCGATTCTGCGAGAAGTGTGCAAAAACAATAACATTTCTCTTGATGGCATCAATTTGGCTCAGGAGAGAGAGGCATTGTTGTTCACCATAAGGTATTCGGGGTATAGGGATAGGGAGATGAAACTCGTCAGCCACGTTAATCATTTAGAATCAGTTTCCATCCCGAGCGACTTCCTCGAAGTTAACATTCCAGGGCTTAGTCTTGAGGTAAGGGAAAAATTACGGAGGCATCGACCTCAAACTTTGGGGCAGGCATCCCGAATCCCTGGGGTTACGCATGCGGCTGTTGTCCTTTTGCACATGCTAATCGAGAAAAATCGCAGGAATTAACAATTGAGGCGGGCAAGATGGAAATCGTTGACATGGGTCTTAATCTGGAAATAACCCATATGGCAGTTGCATGTTTTGAAAAATTTTGCTGATCGGTTTCATTTTTTTTCTATTTTTCCAGAATTTTTTCTTGCAAAAAAGGTTTGTAGTGTTAGTCTGGTTGTCTGCGCTTGCGGGCGCGGCGGTTGTCGGGATCTTGCATTTGTGTA
>Ga0082212_10001338_pt1 | contig 36322 bp, 32 predicted proteins | sample TergutNt197P3_FD_71548 | JGI IMG/M metagenome (GOLD analysis project Ga0082212, IMG submission 71548) | Neocapritermes taracua P3 segment gut microbial communities from Petit-Saut dam, French Guiana - Nt197 P3 | ecosystem: Host-associated > Arthropoda: Insects > Digestive system > Gut ...
AGTGGCGGCAGCGGGTCTTAGGCCTTGGAGCGGAAAAAAGCGCAGGCTGCCTTATTTGCGCTTTTCGCGTAAAGGCCTTAGACCCCGCGCCGCCACGAAGAACGGCTCCGCCCTGTGCCCCACCGCCCCCTCCTGCTCCTCCCGCTGGGGTCTGATCGGTAACGCCGGCTCATTTGTCATCCCTCTGCGAAGGTGATATGATAGGATAGGATTGCCGCAAAGGGGCAACCCGTACGTTGATTTGCCGGTCTATAGTGTTTTGCTGATTAAATAGGGAGGTTAACTATGACGGAAAAACTGAGGACAAGAGCCGAGATACCCGCTGAGCACAAATGGCGGCTGGAGGAGATTTTTCCCGACGATCAAGCTTGGGAGACCCTTTTTGCCGATACGCGGCGGCTTATGGATGATGTGTCTTTGTACGAAGGCAAATTGGCTGACGGCGCGGATGTGTTGCTCAAATGTCTCGCTTGGGCGGAGATCCTGGACGGCAATCTGGAGGAGCTCTATACATACGCGCGTATGCGGCGCGATGAGGATAACCGTGTTGGGCTCTACCAAGCTATGACGGATCGGGCGGGATCTCTCGGGGTTGATCTGGGCAGTTGTATGGCGTTTTTCGTGCCGGAGCTGATGGCGATGCCGGAGGAACGGCTTGATGAACTGCGCCGGGACGACCGATTGAGGCTTTACGATCATTATTTTGACAACATCTTGCGGCGCAAGGAACACATTTTGTCTTTGCCGGAAGAGAAGCTGCTGGCGGAGGCTTCGGAGTTGAGCGAGGGGCCGGAGACGATTTTTGCCATGGCGAACAACGCCGACCTTAAGTTTGGGGAAATTATTGACGACCAAGGGCACAGTGTTGAGGTGACGAAGGGGAATTATACCCGTTTCATGGAGAGGCCCGATCGCCGGGTGCGCCGGGACGCTTACAATATGCTTTATGATACCTACCAGAAACAGATTAATTCCTGGGCCGCCATGCTGACAGCAAGCGTCAAGAGCGATTGTTTCTTCGCCCGGGCGCGCCAATACCCGTCGGCTTTGGCGGCGTCTCTGGATTCGGACAATGTGCCGGAGACAGTGTATGACGCGCTTATTGAGACGGTGCATGAGTTTTTGCCGCAGCTTCACCGTTATTTGGATCTGCGCAAACGGGTCCTTAAATTGGATAAGTTGAGTTTTTATGATCTTTATGTGCCTATTGTGCCGGAACAGGAGGCTAGAATATCTTATCAGGAGGCTGTCGATATCGTCCGGGAGGCGCTGCAGCCTTTGGGGGTCGGCTATCTTGATGTGCTGGATATGGCTTTTTCCCGGCAGTGGATCGATATTTACGAGAACGAAGGCAAGACCAGCGGCGCTTATTCTTGGGGGACGTTCAAGTCGCATCCCTATGTGCTGCTGAACCATCAGGATACGCTGGATTCTTTGTTTACGCTGGCTCACGAGCTGGGGCACGCTTTGCACAGCTATTATTCGGATAAGACCCAACCCCATATTTACGCGGGGTACAAAATTTTTGTGGCGGAAGTGGCGTCAACGCTGAACGAGTCTTTGCTTATTCGTCATCTGATTCAGAAGAGCAGCGATCCGGCGGCGAAGGCGTATCTGTTAAATCACTACCTGGATCAGTTCCGGGGTACGGTGTTCCGGCAGACGATGTTTGCGGAGTTTGAACGGGATATCCACGGGGCGGTGGAAAAGAAGGAAGCACTGACCCATGAGGGGCTGTCGGCACGGTATGCGGAACTTAACACTCGGTATTACGGGCCCGGGGTGGAGGTTGACGACAAGATTCGCTTTGAGTGGGTACGCATCCCGCATTTTTATAACGCTTTCTATGTCTACAAATACGCCACAGGGTTTTCCGCGGCGACAGCCCTGGCCCAGCAGATCCTTGAGGAAGGGCAGCCGGCGGTGGATCGTTACCTGAAGTTTCTGTCCGGCGGGGGTTCGGATTATCCGATCAATCTCCTGCGAGGCGCCGGTGTGGATATGGAACGGCCGGAGCCGGTGCGGCAGGCGTTATCGCTGTTCGCGGCGATGTTGGAGGAGTTAGAACAATTGACAATGGACAATTGACAATGGACAATTGGAGAGGGTATGTTTGGACGTCGAGTCTTATTGTTGCGAACTACCGAATTGCGGATTTCTGAATTGGTTTATGGTGAATGGGGCCTATGTGCTGCGAATTTCGAATGGAGTGGAGGCGTTCTTGAGTTATGAGTGATAATTGTCAGGGTTGTCCGTCTGCCGGCGACTGCGGTGGCAGCTGCGGCGAGACGGCGGCGGGGCCGACCCCGGCTCAGTTGGCCAGCAAGATTGGGGCTGTGGTGGCGGTTGCCAGCGGCAAAGGCGGTGTTGGCAAGTCGACAGTTTCGGCTATGCTGGCTGTTCTGCTGCGGCGTCAGGGGAAGAGAGTCGGCATTCTCGACGCGGATGTGACGGGACCGAGTATTCCTAAGATGTTTGGGTTGACGGATAAAGTGAAAGGGACGGAAGAGGGTCTTTATCCGCTGGAAAGTTCGACGGGCATTAAGGTGATGTCGTTGAATCTTGTTATTCCCAATGAGGATGATCCTGTGATTTGGCGGGGTCCCATTGTGGGGCAGCTGGTTACCCAGTTCTGGACCGAAGTGTTTTGGGGAGATCTGGATTATTTGATTCTGGATCTGCCGCCTGGGACAGGGGATGTGCCGATCTCGATTTTTCAGACGATCCCCGTTAACGGTGTGGTTATGGTTTCCAATCCTCAGCAGCTGGCGTCTATGGTGGTGCGGAAAGCGGTTAAGATGATGAAGATGTATGGCGCCGGGTTTTATGGACTGGTGGAGAATATGTCTTATGTGAAGTGCGCCGATTGCGGCGCGGTGCAGGAGGTTTTTGGGCCCTCTCGGGGCGAAGTGGAAGCCAGGGAACAGGAAATGCCTTTTCTGGGGCGTCTGCCGCTGGAGAGGGATCTGACAGCCTGCGCGGATAAGGGCCGGATTGAGGATTATCAGGGCGATGCCTTTACTGCTGTGTATCAGGCTTTCTTGGGTGAAGAGTCTCGTGTGCGGGAGCTGGGGGCGACGAAGCCGGTTCGGGGTTCGTCATTGTAAAAGTGAGGTGCGAAGGGAATGAAGGCAGAGTTAGAAGCGAGTTTGGACAGGCAAAATGAGGACGCGCAGAGTCAGTCAACGATCCGAGATATTGCCCTGGCGCCGGCCGGTCAGAAGAAAATCGACTGGGCGCGGCGCTTTATGCCTGTCTTGGGCGCCGTTCGCGATGATTTTATCAGCCGGAAGCCTTTCGCGGGCAAAAGACTCACCCTTTGTTTGCACTTAGAGGCGAAAACGGCTTGGCTGGCTCTGGTTTGTCAAGAGGGTGGGGCGCAGGTGACGGTGGCGGCCAGCAATCCGCTGTCGACCCAGGACGATGTGGTGGCGGCGTTGGTGGCCAACGGTGTGCGTGCTCACGCCTGGTACGGGGTTTCTGATGATGAGTATGAGCGGCATTTGCATCTGGCGCTGGATACACGTCCGGATCTGATTATTGATGATGGCGGTGATCTGGTGTCGTTGCTGCATACAACGCGGCGGGAGCTTTTGCCGGGGGTTCTCGGTGGGGCGGAGGAGACTACAACAGGGGTGCTGCGCCTGAAAGCGATGGATCGGGAAGGGTCGCTGGTTTTCCCCATGATTGCCGTTAATGACGCCCGCTCAAAATTCTTGTTTGACAATCGTTATGGTACGGGTCAGTCGGTTTGGGATGCTCTTCTGCGAACGACGAATCTCATGGTTGCCGGTAAAAAAGTCTGTGTGGTTGGTTATGGCTGGTGTGGCAAAGGTGTTGCTTTGCGCGCGCGGGGGTTAGGCGCGCAGGTGGTGGTCTGCGAGGTTGACGCTGTTAAGGCCAACGAGGCGCTGATGGATGGGCATGAAGTTATGCCCATGTTGCGGGCGGCGGCTGAGGCGGATTTCTTTATTACGGTAACAGGCAACAAGAACGTCATCGGCGGGGAGCATTTTGCGGTTATGCGGGATGGCGCCGTGTTGGCCAACGCCGGCCATTTTGATGTGGAAATAGATAAGCGGGCTCTCGGCGAAAGGGCTGTGACGCGGTCGGTGGTTCGTCCCAATGTGGAGCAGTTTGTGCTTCCTAACGGTCACAGGATTAATCTGCTGGCGGAAGGGCGTCTGGTTAATCTGGCTGCCGGAGACGGGCACCCCATAGAGGTTATGGACATGTCTTTTGCGTTGCAGGCCTTGGCTGTGGACTATGTCTGCGGGCATAAGCTGGATAACCGTTTGTACGCTGTTCCCGAGGAAATCGACGACAGGGTGGCGCGTATGCGTCTGGAGTCCCTGAATTGTCCGATTGATACGTTGTCGGAGGCTCAAAAGGCTTACCTTGAGAGCTGGCAATAAGGATTAGGGATTAGGGGTTAGGGGTTAGGGTTGGCGTCAGAAGCAAGATCAGAAGTTCGAGATTCGCTGCTTTCCTCGAACACCGAGCACTGAACACCGAGTGGGGGGCGGATGTGAAAAGTTGGCATAATTCTACGCGTACCGTCCAAACGGAGGCTGGCGTAATCAAGATTGTGAGTGTGACGTCTCCGGAGGTTTTGGAGGCGCTGAGCATTGATATTATGATGAAGGCGTTCCGGCCGGCGAAAAGACAGAAGGAAGCACTGGTTGAGATCAGCAGGCTGGAGGACGGGAAAGTGACGACAGCCCAGTTGGACGGAGAAATTATTGGCTATGTGACGTTCCATCCCCCGGATAGCTTTCAGAGATGGTCCCAAGGGCCGGACAACGTGCTGGAGCTGGGGGCGATTGAAGTGGCCCCCCGGTTCCGCAACACCAAAATCGGGGTTCAGATGCTGGAGGTTTCTTTTGAGGATGAGCGCATGAATGACTTTATTGTGCTGACCACCGAGTATTATTGGCACTGGGATCTGGAAGGCACGGGGATGCATGTGTGGGAGTACCGGGATGTTATGCGCCGCATCATGGAACATATTGGTATGGAGGTTAAGGATACCGATGAGGAGGAGATCTGTTCTCATCCGGCTAATATTCTCATGGCTCGTTATGGCGAGAATGTGCCGGAGAAGATGATCCGGTCGTTTGATGACCTTCTGTTTATGGATGGGTTTGGGATTCTTTAGAGCATTGAAGGGCGAGCGGGAGAGGGGCGAGCGGGAGAGGGGTGACCATGTGAAGAACCCCGCTTATTCCGGGCAGTTTAATGGTATTCTCGACGCTGTCGGCCAAGCCGTTCTGAAGCCAAACGGGTTTAAGAAAAGAGGCCGGCTTTTTAACCGCGTGACCATTGATAATCTGATTCAGGTCGTGGAGTTTGCGGATAAATTAGGTATTGTTTTGGACGTTTGAGGCGCAAGCGCGGTAACCCGCGCGTGTTCTGAGAACTTTTGGCGTTTCGCGTCGAACCGACCCGATCCCACGAATGTCTCAATCACATCACCACTATATTTGAATAAACAGATAGTGGGGAAAACCTGAAAAGGTAAGTGTATGGGACAAGGATGGAGGATGGGCGTGGGAGAGCGCGATGATTTATGAATTGACGTGTGTTTTCGAGAAATATGACATCGATGGATACGCAGGTTCCCAGCTTTTGACGGAAATGGACTATACGATGATTGGGTTGATTGAACAATATGGGGAGCTTGACAGTGATCTCAAACAGATTTTCCGGGAGCAAATGTCCCCGGAGCTGGTTGAGTTGTTTCTGGTTTTTTCTGAACGGATCGCCAGTTATCTGATTGCTGAGGATGATCCTGAGCTCTTTCGGTTGGGTCTTCACGCTTTAGACGCTTGTATGGAGAAAACGGGAACACGTGATATTTTCATGATGCTGGCCCTGTATTATAATGTCTATAAGCGGCATATGTATATGTTCGCCGAGTTTCTTGGTTCGGGTGAACCTATTGGCAAGGCGCTGCAGATGTTCCTGCTTAAGGATGATAAGGCCAAAGCCATTGGCGCGATGGATTATATCATTGAGCATAACACGCTGGGGCAAGCGATTTTTAAGCACCGGGAGGTTCACACCACTTGACAACCTCCACCAAAAAAAGGATACTATTAGATAAAGGGGGTTATAGCAATGGGAAAATTTCTGGCTTTTGTTTCCGGCGCCGCGGCCGGGGTCTTAGGGTATATGTTCGTTAAAAGCGATCTGGGCAAAGAATGTATCACGACTGTGGCGGATAAATGCCGCCCGCTTACAGAAGAAGGCAAAGAGTGGGTGGATTCAACAATTAAGAAGGTGACGGATAAATTTCCGTCCGGCGGGGATGAGACCACCTTTTCTTACACGTACACTTCGGGAGCGGCTGAAGAAGCTGATGAGTAAGAGTTCGTTTAAGGTGTAAAGACTGTTTATAACAAGAGAGCGGCTTGACTTGTGCGTCAAACCGCTTTTTTTGTAACTATTTTTGATTGTGGTCAACCCATTCTTTGGCCTCAATGACATCGCTGAGGGGCGGGACGCTGACCGCGCTGCCCTCGCGTTGGCTTTCAATATCGCTCAGTGGATAGGTCATGTAGGGCTCCGTTTGGAGGGCCGGCGGCGACGGAATGATTTGTCTCATGTCTTTGGGTTTTTTCATTGGATTCGATCCTCCTCATAAGGTTTTGCTTGATCTGATCCTGTCTGCTCATTCGTAGTATGCGGCATACGGTGTGAGAATATTTATCCTGATCCTTGTGGATCTGGATTATGTGAGCGTTCCTTGGGTTATGTACGTCCTTGGCAGGCTTGTCTTGTTTCCCTTGATAAAATTTCTCCCGCAACATTTTGGGTGACCGGCCCATGTTGTTTTCGGGAGATTGAGAATATCATCCGCAGCGAAAATCTCGATTTTTTGTTTGCTGTTAGACGACGTTGCTTTCTTTGTATTTGCGCCTGGTTGCTTCGCCACCGCGGATATGCCTTTCAGCCTTGTTGCTGTCCAGTACGGTTTTGACCTTTGACGATAAGTTCTCGTTGATTTGCGGAAGCCGTTCAGTGACATCCTTGTGGACGGTGCTTTTGCTTACGCCAAAGATTTCTGCTGTCTGGCGGACGGTGGAGCTTGATTCTATGATATAGGCGCCGATCTCCAAAGCCCTTTTTTTGATATGCTCTTGCACGGTCTTCTCCCCTTTGTCGCCAAATCTTAGTTCATATATATTCCGATCAAGTGGAAAAAGACATCCGTAAAGGGATATCTGGAGCTGGTAAATATTTCTGCAAATCTGAAGAAGCCCTCATGCCCTGATCCCTAACCCCTTCCCCTAACAGGTGCTGGCGGAATTTGTGTTTTTCGAGTATACTGAGCATGGCGTTTCGTCAAGGTGCAGGATCGGCTTGCTTTGATGGAGCGTCGGACGAGATCATACCAGGAGGTCATACTTATGGAAAGAATTAAAATGACGACGCCCCTTGTGGAGATGGACGGGGACGAGATGACCCGGATTCTGTGGCAGATGATCAAAGATAAATTGATTCTGCCTCATGTTGATTTGCAGACAGCATATTATGATTTGGGGCTGATCAGCCGCAATGATACGGACGACCAAATTACTGTGGACGCGGCCAACGCGACAAAAAAATACGGTGTGGCGGTCAAGTGCGCGACTATTACCCCCAACGCTCAGCGTATGGTGGAATATCCTCAGCTTAAAAAGATGTGGCTCAGTCCTAACGGGACGATTCGTTCTATTCTTGATGGGACTGTTTTTCGCGTGCCGATTACGATTGATATCATCAAGCCGGTTGTGAAGACGTGGGAAGCGCCTATCACCATCGCCCGCCACGCCTACGGCGACGTGTACAAGGGCGTGGAATTGAAACTGGAGGGGGCGGGCACGGCGTATCTTGCTTTTGAGGGCAGAGACGGCGTGGCGCAGCGGCAGGTGATCTTTGAGACGCCTGAAGGCGCGGGGTCTGGCGATGGGGGCGCTTCTGAGGTGTCGGGCGCCGCTGAGGCCTTTGGAGCGGTTATTTTGCAAGGGGTTCACAATACGGAGCGGTCTATCCGCGCTTTTGCTCGGTCTTGCTTCCGGTACGCCATCGCGACGAAACAGGATCTTTGGTTCAGCACAAAGGATACCATTTCTAAGACCTATGACGGATACTTCAAAGAGGTTTTTGAACAGGAGTCCGTCAATTACAAGGAACAGATGGACGCTTTGGGGCTGGAGTATTTCTATACATTGATTGACGATGCGGTGGCCAGGGTGATCCGGTCCAAGGGGGGATTCGTCTGGGCCTGCAAAAACTATGACGGCGACGTTATGAGCGACATGATCTCCACGGCTTTTGGCTCACTGGCCATGATGACGTCCGTGCTGGTTTCTCCCGACGGCCCTGTGGAGTATGAGGCGGCCCACGGTACCGTGACGAGGCATTATTACCGCCATCTTAAAGGGGAACAGACATCGACGAACCCCATTGCCACCATTTTCGCCTGGAGCGGCGCTCTGCGCGAGCGGGGGGAGCGGGATGGCAACCGGGATCTGATGGACTTTGGGGACGCTTTAGAAGCGGTTTCCCTGGAGACTTTGAACGCCGGCATGATGACCCAGGATTTGGTTGGGCTGGTTGAGGGGGCTGATGTTGTGCCTCAGTCGATGACTTCGGCGGCGTTTTTGGATGAGATTGCCCGGCGTTTGGCGACTAAGCTGGCGTAGAGGGAATATCGATATATTAAGGGGATTAATATGCGGGGCGATATCGTTTATAGGGTGTATGGAAGGCAGGAAGGACGCGCTGAGGATACTTTCTTTGGCGCATACCGCCAGCGTGGTGAGGCTGAGGCCAAGATTGAGGCCCTGCGCGCCCGCGTAATGCATGAAAAAAACTGGGCGGAACAATATCATAACCGAGGATTTGTGCTGAAACCTTTTGAGGTTAGTACCGATTTCGAGATTCCCGCAACACCCAAGCCGCGGGATCGTTATTTCGTCGAATCCGGAAGTATAAGCGCCGCGAACACATGGACCTGGGGGGGCCTCAACGTGTCCGTTTTTCGCAGGGGAGAACCCAAGCCGATCTGCTCCTACCGTCGTAATTATTCGAATATGTATGGAACCTTCGAACCCTTCCGTCAAAATGGGCACGACCTTGCGTTGATATCTACGGACTACACGATGACAACCGTCCTCGACCTTGTTTCGGGGGAGGTCGTTGCTGAGGAACCTCACGAGGGTTTCTGTCCTGCGGGCTTCTATGTTCCGGACTGGTGGGACGTGCATGACGGAACCATCATTCCAGGAAGTCAATACTGGGGACCCGACGAAGAGTGGCCCAACGGCGACATTGGTTTTGTCTGGGGCTGCCTGTGGGGTGACGACGACTCTTGGAAGGTGCAGCTTCTTGACCTGAGCCGGCTCAGCGAAGGCGTCGTTGCCCGCGAAGAGCGGTTCGGCTACCTGCCTCTTGCCGCCGCCGGCTACGATCCTTCCTGTCTGCACGCCGATCCGCCGGAGGGCATGTCAGCGCCGCCTCCGTTCATTCGTGTTCACCGCTATAGTGGACAAACTTATGTTACTTTCAATGTTCCCAGCCGCTTTGACCTTGAATCGGGCGCCGGCATTGATCCTCTTGACTGGTAGGCTGCTTTGTCATAAGAATAATGGTCCTCAAACACGACCGCCTAGCGCGTCACCGTGTTACATATACCTAGAGCCCAGTCACGATCCGCCGGATCCTTATAGTACAGAACAAGAAATAAGAGCTCGTCGCCGTGGGCCGCGGTCAGGGCGGTTTGGTGCAGCGGCTCGCCATCTTCTTTTTTCGTCAGCTTGTGCTGAACGCAGGCGGCGATAGCACTGTTGCGCAAAGAAAAAGGCTCGCAGTCTTTATCACCGAGGGCAGATCGCAATAGCGAAGTGCTGCTTTTGGGCGTTCCCTCTTGCCATTCCACCGAGAGAGAGTGGGCCCGTATGGTTCTGCTGTCGTCCCACCAGACCAGACCGCCTTCCTCGCAGTCAAAATGCATTTTACCGCTGAAGGTTGCTCTCCAGCCGCAGATGTAATGGCTTATTTGGCCGTGGTTATACCCTACGGCGGGTTGGTTGGTTTCCACTGTGTCGCCATAGCGACTGTGTAACTCCCGAACCAGCGCGGCGTCTCCCGCCAGCCGGGCGAGCTCAAGCCAAGAAGCGGCGGGCAATTCCCCGTCGGGCTGAAGGGCGTAGGCCTGAGCCAGACAAGCAAGGGCGGCCGCGACGGTTTCCTTTTCCTGATCGGTTTCCGGAGGCAGCCAGTTGACTTCGCACCAGAGCAGGTTCAGCGCGGTGTTTTTGTAGAAAGAGGCGTCCCGTTCTTTGTTCCACCAAATAAAGAAGTCCGTTCCGCGGGGGTCGCCGGCGTGGGCTCCGGCAAAAAAAGCCGTTTCATAATATCCGAGGGGGCAGCAAGTGAGATGCCCGGGGGTATCGGGGACATTGTTTGAGGTAAGGGATATGGCAATATTGCTGTATTGACCCGAAGCGCTCAATTGCACAACCTGCCCGCTGACATGGCGCAGCCATTGGGTCATGGCGTTCTGAAGCAAGCCAAAATCAAGGTTCGTGTAATAGCCCGTCTCATCTTCGATCTTTGTGGGGGAGACGCCAAGTCTGTCCAGAATGTCAACCAGATAGGCGTGGTACCCCGGGCCGGCGCTGTTGGTTTTGGCGTAGATACGGAGCTGATCGGACTCCCAGGTTCCGCAGACTTCTTCTTCAAAGGGAACAAGTCTGAGGCGAAATCCGTCGTCGTTAAAATAACAGCTGGTCTGCCAATTGGGGATGACGGAAGAAATCTTGGCAAAATATTCTTGATAATATTCCTTGCCGGTTCCGTCGCTGTGATTGACAGGAAACCAGATGCTCAAACCAAGTCCCATATGGATGCCCCCCTTCCAAGATCCTTTGGGCGGAATGATCCCAAACAGACCAGAAATCTTCACTTATTTGGTTAGTTGAATCAGGATAACGCGGAACACCTCACAGCGTCATTATAGAATAAAGTTCTTCTTATAATTGTTATATAGCATTGTGAATAAAATGTCTACTCAATTTATGTTTGTCCCCGGCAATTTATAACATAATCCTGGTCCTCAAATAATAACACGCAAAGATTAGGATAAGGATGAGAAGGAATTAATTGCCGGTTTGGCGAACGTTTTACTAGAAGATAAATACATAAAAAAGAGGAACCTCTTATGTTATTTCGGCTTTTCTGGGATGAAAAAACAGGCAAAACTTTTTCGATGCCAAGCATAGTGTTTGATGTTAACGATAACAAAAGCGGCCAGGGATCCCGGCTTGCTTGTTCGGGGGGGCAAAAGACACAAAATGAAGGATCTCTTTGGTGTTTAGCGCCGGCGTTGCCCTATATTTTTCTGGAGGGAATTCACAAACAAGGTGGTTATGCGTCGCCCAAGAGAATTGATGCCCGACTGAGGCGCTTATTAGGAGGCGGTCTGGGAGGCGGTCTGGGAGACGGGCTGGGAGACGGGCTGGAGGGCGGGAGATTGGAGGCAGGAGGCAGGAGGGGATGGAGATGGGAGAGGGCGTCGCGGTTCGAGATTCATGACGGAAGGGTTCGGGAGCGGTATGGCTCTGAGGAGTTCCCTTCCTCCCTCCCGCTTCCCGCTTCTCATCTACCCATCTGCCGCTCCATCCGCGGCTCCATCCGCGGCCGGCAAATAGCCGACGCCGAGGTGCTGAGACTGGCGCGGGAGTGCGGCTGCCCGGAAATTGAGGTTTGGCGGTTTTTGCAGTGTGAGACTGAGGCGGGCAGGGGGGTTTGGCTGGCGGCTGTGGGGGGCGGATGGGGTGGATGGGGTGGATGGGGTATGGTTTGCCGCCGCTGCGGTTGCCGCGGCAGCGGTCTAGAAGAATGGCCGGGTTATTACGGACGGGGTTACACCTGCAAAGAGTGCGCGGCTTTAGGGGCGGTGAGCTCCCTCAGTGTCCTTTGGCGTAGTCGAGAGGGCGTTTCGCCGGAGGATGCGCCGCCGGCCGGCGGGGCAGAGGGAGAGAACGGTGAGGATGTTCTTGCCATGCCTTTCGCCTTATCGCAGGCTCAGGAGAGGGCGTCACGTGAGGTGGATGGCTTTATAGGAGAGCGTGTGCTGGTTTGGGCGGCTTGCGGCGCCGGGAAAACGGAGGTTTGTTTCTCCCGCATCGCGCGGGCGCTGCGGGAGGGGAAGCGGGTGCTGTTTGCCGCGCCGCGTCGAGATGTCATCAATGATATTGTGCCCAGGCTGGAAGCGGCGTTTCCGCGTATCGAAAAAGCGGTGTTGTCAGGGGCGTCGGCAGAGCGTTTTGGGAGCGGCCGGCTCGTGGCGGCTACGACGCATCAAGTCGCGCGATTTTATCGGGCTTTTGATTTGATTGTGCTGGATGAGCTGGACGCGTTTCCCTTTACCGCCGAGGATTTTTTGCGCCGGGCGCTGGATCAAGCGCTGCGACCGGGCGGGCGGATGGTTTGCCTCACGGCGACGCCCCATCCGGAAATCCTTCGCGTTATTCGGGCCGGCCGATGCGGTCTTGTGCACCTGCCGGCTCGGTTTCATAGGAAGCCCCTGCCTGTACCCGTTTGGCAAAAATGTCCCTTGCCGGCATGGGAGGAGACGAATGCGCTGGTTCGAAGTCCCCTGGCACAGAATCCCAGGGGCCGAAGTTCGCCGGCGGCAGTGACGCCCTTGCCCTCTTTGTCTGCGTTCCTTAATCCGGTGTTGGAACGGCTCGCTGAAAAAGGGTTAGTCTTGTTTTTTGTGCCGCGGGTGGCCGACGTGATGTTGTGGATGGGTTGGCTGGAGCCGCTTTTGCCGGGCCGTCGCATTGGTGGCAGCTGGAGCAGTGATCCGGAACGTATGGCGAAGGTTGAGGCGCTCAGAGCCGGGGCTTTTGATGTTTTTGTCACAACGACCATTCTTGAGCGCGGTATCACATTGGACAAGGTTCAGGTGATTGTCGTTTGGGCCGACCATCCGTTGTTTGATGAGCGCGCCTTGGTCCAAATGGCCGGAAGGGCCGGCCGCAGGCGTGAGAATCCTGATGGTGAGGTTGTTTTTCTGGCCGGGCGGTGCTCCAAGGCTATGGGTGGGGCGAAGGGCTGGATTGAGGAACAGAACGCCCTGGCCCGGCAGCTTAACTTGATTGATGGATAACGCAAAGGAAGAATTGTCTAAAATTTTGAGAAAACTTAAAATATTTTTGGGCAGTAAAGGAAGTTTTTGTGGAGGGATTGGCGTATTGTGGCGAAATTCGTGGATACAATTGGCGATGTTATGGCAACACTATGGTATGAAGACCAGCCCGTATGCGTAATCTGTCATGAGGGGGAAGGCCCGGTATGCCAGGTCTGCCGTGAGGTTTATTTTTTGCCTGCGGCGGCGCGCTGCCGCTGCTGCGGCAAAATTATGCTTCAAGCCAAGCTTGATCGCGCGGAAGAGGCGTGCCGGACGGAAGACATCTGTCATGACTGCCGGGAGGGCCGGGGTCCGCAAAGTTTGGCGCGGGTAACGGTTTTGGGGCGATTTCAGGGAGGATGGCGTGATTTTATCCATACGGTAAAGTACCGCCGCAACCCACAACTGCTGACGCTGGTGGCTGAAGAAGCCTGCCGCTGGGCGAGCCGGCATTTGCCGGTTCCCGACATCATTACCGCCGCGCCGATGCATTTGGAAAAAATACGTGAGCGGGGCTTTAATCAAGCGGAAGTGCTTGCCTCGCTGCTGGCGTGGCGTCTCACGGTATCCTACCTTCCGCTGCTGCGGCGCGAAGCGCAAAACGTCTCCCAAATGGGTCTGGATCGGCGAGCCCGGTTGCAGAACCTGGCTAAGGCAATCAGTCTCAATCCGGAATACAGGAACGGCGAGAAGCTGCGGGGGCGTGTGTGCTGGCTTATTGATGATGTAACCACCACAGGGGCGACGCTGGAACAGGGGGCGCGAACACTAAGGGCCGGGGGCGCGCGGGAGGTGTATGGATTTTGCTTAGGCGGAGCGGCAATTGGCAATGGACAATGGACAATGGACAATGGACAATAGCCAATGGACAATGGACAATGGACAATTGTGAGATCAAGCGGTTAATGTTTGGCGCGTCGCCTATTATTGTCCCATCATGTCTTGCTGTCTCGTGCTCTGAAACGCAATGAAACACGCAGATCCTGGGTACAATCAACAGTAAGGGTTCCTCATTGTCCATTGTCCATTGTCCATTGTCCATTGCCTATTGTCCATTGATCGCGCGGGACTAAAGTCGCAAGAAAAATAGAAAGAAAAAGAATCCGCGATAACTTACGGCAAATAGGTCGAATTCCCACAGACTTATGCACAGCCTATTATGACGAATGAAGCCAAAATGAAAAAGTTATTCACATTATCCACAGGTGCCTGTGCATAAGTCGAGTATTTTTGATTTGGTTGGACAGCTTTTATGAATAAGGAGTGTATGTGCTGATGAGATGCTTTTGACTCAAATAATTTGGTGTGCAGTGGCAAAAAAGAAGGGTTTTTCTACTAGAAGAGGAAATGAATGATGGCGGGTGTATAACTGAGAACCGACCGTGGAAGGGTTTTCTCAATTATACCGCTTGGAATTTATATCTGTTGAGAGGGGTAAGGCCGATGAATATTGTTGTACGAAGCAGACAGTTCAAAATGACCGACGCGCTGAAAGATTATGTCACAAAACGGGTAAAAAAATTGGAAAAGTATCCCTATGACTTTTCCGATGTGCAGGTTACTCTGACGGTGGAAAAAGGGCGCCAAAGAGTCGAGATTACGACTTTGCTGAACGGCTATCTGCTGAGAGGGGAAGAGGAGACCCTTGATATGTATTCGTCGGTGGATCTTGTGGTGGAGAAGCTGGAGAAGCAGATCAAAAAGTACCGCAAGAGATTCGAAAAAAGACGAGAGAGTCTGCGTGATATGGAAATCCTGCCCGAAGGCAGTGTGCCCAGCACCGCCAATGGTGCCGATACAGCTGCGGCGGCCGCGATGAGCGCTGACGCGGCTGGGGATGAGGCGGTGGAGCGCGACAATGTCGTGCGGGTGAAGAAAATTCTCGCCAAACCGATGACGGTTGATGAGGCTGTGATGCAGATGAATATGATTGGACATAGTTTCTATATGTTCGTTAACGCCGAGTCCGGTCAGATGAATGTTGTTTACGGCCGTAACGACGGCAATTACGGGCTTTTGGAACCTGAGGGGTAACCCGGGAACGCTGACTTCATTAACTTAATTGCTGGAAATTTGACGGCCTGTTTCCCTTTTTCAAGGAAACAGGCCGTTTCTATTGAACATTTAGGATATAAATGGTATTATAGTACAATCAGAGAAAAGGGGGGAGCGCACCTCATATTTGGGGCGGGATGCCTGGGGCGCTCCACAGTTGGGAAAACAGGAAAGGCGGCAAATACATGGGTTTGCTCAAAACAATTATTGACGGAAATGTCCGGGAGGTCAAAAAATATAGCAAACGCGTTGACCAGATCAACGCCCTTGAACCCGCGATGCAAAAGTTGACAGACGAGGAGTTGCGGGGAAAAACGGTGGAGTTCCGCCAACGGCTGGATCAGGGTAGTACCTTGGACGAGCTTCTGCCGGAGGCTTTTGCCGTGGTTAGGGAAACGGCTTGGCGCGTGCTGGGCCAGCGTCATTATGACGTGCAGATGATTGGCGGCATGGTGCTTCATGACGGGCGCATCGCCGAGATGAAAACAGGGGAAGGCAAAACCTTGGTGGCGACGCTGCCCTGCTATCTCAACGCGCTAACATCCCTGGGCGTTCATGTTATTACGGTTAACGACTATCTGGCCAGGCGTGACTCGGAGTGGATGGGGCAGATCTATAAGGCTCTGGGGATGACGGTGGGCCTGATTGTCCATGGTCTTGATCACGATGAACGAAAAGAAAGCTATGGGGCTGACATAACATATGGCACCAACAATGAATTCGGGTTCGACTATCTGCGCGATAACATGTCCTCTTCTATGGAACTCTTGGTGCAGAGACCCCTTAATTACGCTATTGTTGACGAGGTTGATTCCATCTTGGTTGACGAGGCGCGCACGCCTCTCATTATTTCCGGTCAGGCCGACAAACCCACCGATCTCTATGTGCGCGTGGCCAAAATCATGCCGCGCTTAAAACCGGAGGCCGACTATACCGTCAACGAAAAGGATCGGGTGGTGGTGCTGACAGAGCAAGGTGCGGCCAATGTGGAGCGCTGGATGGGGCTCGACAATCTTTATGACGATCTCCACAACGAAGTGGCCCATCATGTCAATCAGGCCCTTAAGGCCCATACCCTTTTCCGCAAAGACCGGGACTATGTTGTCAAAGATGGCGAAATTATTATTGTCGATGAGTTTACCGGGCGCCTTATGTTCGGCAGACGTTACAGCGAGGGGCTGCATCAGGCTATTGAAGCCAAGGAAAACGTCAAAATCGAACGGGAGAGCCAGACCCTGGCCACTATTACCTTTCAGAACTACTTCCGCATGTATACCAAATTGGCCGGTATGACCGGTACGGCGATGACAGAAGAACCGGAATTTATTAATATTTACCGTCTTGATGTGGTGGACATCCCTACGAACAAACCTATGGTCAGAGATGATATGCCCGACGCCGTGTTCCGCACGGAAGCCGGCAAGTTCGCCGCCGTTGTTGAGGCCATTAAAGAGCGTCACGCCACAGGCCAACCGGTGCTTGTAGGCACAATATCCATTGAAAAATCCGAGTATTTAAGCAAATTGCTTAAAAAAACCGGCGTGCCTCATCAGGTTTTGAACGCCAAATTCCATGAGAAGGAAGCCGAGATTGTGACCCAAGCCGGTCAGCCCAACATGGTGACCATCGCCACCAACATGGCCGGACGCGGCACCGATATTGTTTTGGGCCCAGGGATCCAGGAGCTGGGGGGACTGCATATTATCGGCACGGAGCGCCATGAATCCAGGCGCATTGACAACCAGCTGCGCGGGCGCGCCGGCCGCCAGGGTGACCCGGGCTCGTCCCAGTTCTATATCTCTATGGAAGATGATCTTATGCGCCTTTTCGGCGAAAACCTCGGCGGCATTATGGACAGGTTCGGTATGGACGAAGATATGAGTATTGAGTCCAAAATGCTCAGCCGCAGTATTGAGACCGCCCAGAAGCGTGTTGAGAATCGCAACTATGAAATCCGCAAAAACGTTCTCAACTACGATGACGTTATGAACAAACAGCGGGAGGTTATTTATGGCCAACGCCGGGAAGTGCTGCATCAGGACAACCTTAAGGACCATATATTGGGAATGATCGAAACACTTATTGAAGAAGCGGTGGAGAGGCAGGCCGCCGAGAGCCCCTATCCTGAGGCATGGGACTTGGACAGTTTTTTGGGGTTCGCGGAAAAATTGTTTTTACCCGGTCATAGCCTAACCCGGGAGGATCTGGTTAACCTCCCTAAGGACGATATCGTTGATTTCCTGCTTGACCGAGCCACGGAACTTTACAACGCCCGGGAAGAGGCCTTTGGCGCCGAACTCATGCGCGGCATCGAACGGGCTGTCATGCTCCAGATTGTTGATAACCATTGGAAAGACCACCTGGACGCCATGGATATGCTGCGGGAAGGAATCGGGCTTAGAGCTTACGGACAGCGCGATCCTCTTGTGGAATACCGCAACGAGGCCTACGATATGTTTCAGAATATGATCGCCTCGATTCAGGAGGAAGTCGTTACCTATATTATGCGGGTAACGCCCCGGGCAGCCGAGGCGGTGCCGGAGAAACCAACCAATGTTACCGAGAACCTTTACAACGAAGGCGCGTCGGCCAGACAACCCCGCCGCGTCGGCGAACAGATTGGGCGCAACGATCCCTGCCCCTGTGGCAGCGGAAAGAAGTATAAGAAGTGTTGCGGAGACAGTTGACAAGACAATGGACAATGGACAATGGACAATGGACAATGGGGAACAGGAAATGGGAAATGGGAAACGGGAAACGGGGAACAGGAAACGGGAAACGGGAAATGGGAAATGGAAACGGGAAACGATTGATAGCTGTCTGACGGGTTCTTATTTTTTAGAAGGAAGTGATGAAAGTGCTTGCCGAATGGAAACGTGAGATCGAAGTCCTTAAGAACAGCCTTGCAGATTTGAGGGTTTCCCTTTGACGTCCCTGGACGTGAGAAACTTAGGGAAAGCCTTGAAGAACGTTTGAATGATCCCGGTTTTTGGGACGACCCCCAGGCGGCTCAGGGTGTTATGCAGGAACTCTCGGGGCATAAAGACAAGATTGAGCTCTTTGAGCGCTTGTCCGAAGCCGTTGAGGATGTGGGCGTGATGTGGGAAATCGGCATGGAAGCTGAAGGATCTCAGCCCGAAGAGGCCGCGGGCATTGAGGAAGAAGTGGCGCAGGCTGTGAAAAGTTTGCAGGAGGAATTTGCCCGGCTGGAACTGGATCTTCTTTTGAACGGGCCTTATGACGACAACAATGCCATTCTGACGCTGCATTCCGGCGCGGGGGGCACAGAGGCTCAAGATTGGGTGCAGATGTTGTTTCGAATGTATCAGCGTTGGGGCGAGGAAAGGGGTTTCAAGGTGGAGGTGCTCGATCTTCTGGCTGGGGATGAAGCCGGCGTCAAGAGCGTTACCATCTCGCTGCAGGGGCCCAACGCTTACGGTTACGCTAAAGCGGAAAAAGGGGTTCACCGCCTGGTGCGTATTTCGCCTTTTGATGCGTCGAGCCGGCGCCATACTTCCTTCGCTTCGGTGGATGTTATTCCTGAAGTCGAAAGCGACGCGGAGATTCCTGTCGACAGCGAGGATCTTAAGATCGATACCTACCGTTCGGGCGGCGCCGGCGGTCAGCATGTTAACAAAACCGATTCCGCCGTGCGCATCACGCATCTGCCTTCGGGAATCGTCGTCCAGTGTCAGAACGAACGATCTCAGATTCAGAACAAAGCCGCCGCTATGCGCATTCTGATGGCCCGCTTGCTTGAATTGAAACGCAAGCAGCAGGAAGAGGAGCTTTTCGAGATCCGTGGCGCCCAGAGCGACATCGCTTGGGGTAGCCAGATTCGCTCCTATGTTTTTCAGCCTTACAGCCTGGTTAAGGATCATCGTACCAATGTGGAGACAGGCAACGTGGGCGCGGTTATGGATGGGAAGATTGATTTGTTTATCAGCGCCTACCTGCAGTGGCAATTGACAGTGGACAGTTAATGCAATGGACAAGGGCAATGGACGATGGCAATGGACAATGGACAATGGACAATGGACAATGGGGAGAGGGACACCGGGAGCCGAATACCGAACACCGGGAGCCGAATGCCGAATGCCGCGTACCGAATACTGAATACTGAATACTGAATACTGAATACTGAATACTGAATACCACGTACCGAATACCGAATACCGAGTAGGGGAGATCATGGCTGGAAAAGAGACATTGAAAGATTTGGAAAAAGTCGCCCGGAACCTCCGGCGAGATGTTATTGAAATGCTGACGGCGGCTCAGTCAGGTCACCCAGGCGGGAGTCTGTCCGCGGCGGATATTCTTGTCGCGCTGTACTTCCACGAGATGCGTCTTGATCCTTTGAATCCCGACTGGCCCGACCGCGACCGCTTTGTGTTGAGCAAAGGGCACGCGGCGCCGGCGCTGTACGCGGCTTTGGCCCATCGAGGGTTCTTTTCTGTTGATGACCTGACAACGTTGCGCCGGCTAGGGTCCAATTTGCAAGGCCATCCGGATATGATCAGGCTTTCGGGGGTTGATATGACGACCGGATCGTTGGGGCAGGGTTTGTCTGTGGCGGTGGGTATGGCCCTGGCCGGCAAAACCGACGGCAAAACCTTCCGCGTCTATACGTTGCTCGGCGACGGCGAGATTAATGAGGGCATGGTCTGGGAAGCGGCGATGGCCGCGGCTCATTATAAGTTGGATAATCTGGTGGCTGTTGTTGACAGCAACGGTTTGCAGATCGACGGACCCACCGCGACCGTGATGAATTCCGCGCCTCTTTCGGACAAATGGAGCGCTTTTGGCTGGCATGTGGAACTGGCGGACGGGCATGATTTTGCGTCTCTGACCCAGGCTTTGAGCGGTTTGCGTCAGCAGCGGGGCCGGCCCGGTGTCGTGATCGCGCGTACCGTGAAAGGCAAAGGGGTGTCGTTTATGGAGAATAAAGCGGAATGGCACGGTGTGGCGCCCAACCGGGAGTTGGCTGACAAAGCCCTGAAAGAACTGGCGGATCCGAAAGGAGATTTGTCCTATGACTAATCTGACCGAACGTATGCCGCCAAAAGGCAAAAAAATAGCTTTGCGGGAGATTTACGGCTTGACGCTGGTTGAATTGGGTAAGGACAATGCCGACGTGGTGGCGCTGGACGCCGATTTGTCCGGGTCTACCAAATCATCCAAGTTTGCCCGGGCTTTTCCGGAAAGATTCTTCAACGCCGGGGTGGCCGAACAGAATATGATTGGGATGGCGGCGGGGTTGGCCGCCTGCGGCAAGATTCCTTTTGCCAGCACTTTCGCTGTTTTTGCCACGGGACGCGCTTTTGAACAGATTCGCAATTCTGTGGCGTGCCCCCAGCTCAATGTTAAGATCGCTGCCTCCCATGCCGGCATTGATGTGGGCGAAGACGGCGCCTCCCATCAAGCCATTGAGGATGTTGCCCTGATGCGCGCTTTGCCCAACATGTGCGTCCTTGTGCCGGCGGACGCCCTGGAGGTCAGCCAGATGGTTTACGCGGCCGCGGCCTGGGACGGGCCTGTTTATATCCGGATGGGGCGCAGTCCTGTGCCGACGATTTTTGACGACGGGTACACGTTTGTCATCGGCCGGGCCAAGATTGTCCGCCGCCCTCCCGAAGGGCCGGCCGGGGTGACGTTGATCGCCGCGGGATCCATGGTGGTTCAATGTCTGGAGGCGGCGAAACAACTCAAAGGTGAAGGCCTGGAAGCTATGGTGATCAACTGCTCTTCGGTGAAACCGCTGGATAAAGAAACCATCATTATGGCGGCCAGAGAGAGCGGTTGCGTTGTCACCGCAGAGGAACACAGCGTCGTCGGCGGGTTGGGCAGCGCTGTAGCGGAGGTTTTGTGCGAGAACTATCCTGTGCCGATGGCTTTTGTGGGCATCAAGGATTGTTTTGGACAATCGGGGAACCCCGCGGAATTAATGGAGCATTACGCTTTAACCGCCGGGGAGATTGTACGGGCCGCTGTCCAAGTGGCCGCTGTAAGGAGAACGTCATGATTCAATTGCGCAATGTGTCGAAAGTGTATCCCAACGGCTCAAAGGCGCTGACGCGCATCAACCTTGAGGTGCCTAAGAACGATTTTGTTTTTCTCGTGGGATCCAGCGGGGCTGGCAAGTCAACGCTGATCAAGCTGCTCTTTCGGGAGGAGCTGGCGACCCGGGGCAAGGTGCTCATCAACGGTGTTGATGTTGTTCGGCTGAAAAACCGCCAGGTCCCTTATATGCGCCGCAAGATGGGGGTCATTTTTCAGGATTTCAAATTGCTGCCCAATCAAACGGTTTTTGAGAACGTTGCTTTTGCCCAGCGTGTTTTGGGACAGCCGACGAAAAAGATTCGCACCAGAACCATGCAAATGCTCGATCTTGTGGGGCTCGCATCCAAGCACAAGGCTTTTCCGGACGAACTTTCCGGAGGGGAACAGCAGCGGGTCTGTGTGGCCCGGGCGATGATCAACAGCCCGGAACTGCTTTTGGCGGACGAGCCCACCGGCAACCTTGATGTGGATACCGCTTGGGGTATTGCCGACCTGTTGTGCAAATTCAATGAGTTGGGGACAACCATTGTTATGTCGACCCACGCCATGCATATTGTGGAGAACCTGAACAAGAGGGTCGTCCGTGTCGAAGGCGGGGAAATCGTTGAGGATACCGGGCGGCACACGCTTTTGGCTAAGTGGGGGATTTGACAATGGACAATGGACAATTGACAATGGACAATGAGGGAAGCAGAGGATTGTCTGACTTTGTACTTTGAATCTCGAACCACGACCACGATCCACGAACCTCGAACCTCGAACCTCGAATGGGGGATGTTTCATGATTTATGTTATTAAGCAAGCGTTAAGATCTTTGGCGCGAAATTTTTGGCTTAGCGTAGCCTCAATTATGACGATGATGATTTCGCTGGCTATTTTGGGATTTGCGCTGATTGTGCTGGATCTTACCGGTAACGTGGCTGCGAGTATTGAGTCTCAGGTACAGATTTCGGCTTATGTTGGGGAAGAAGGGGTTCAGATAGACGACAGCGTGATTGCGGAGGTTGAACGGAAGATTCGCGCGATGGCGCATGTGACCGACGTAAGCGTTGTCAGTCCACAAGAAGGGTTGAAAATGGTTGCTCAGGAACGCAATAAGAGTGTTGAGGAAGTCATGAAGGATTATGACAGTAATCCGCTCCCCTACCGGCTTGTGGTTGAGGTTACGGACAAAAGCCGCGTGGTCGAAACTGCGCATGAGATTGAGGGCATCCAAGAAGTCTATAGAGCGGATTACGGGCAGGGCGTGCTAGAGAAAATCCTGGGTCTGACCAAGTTGTTGCGACGGATTGGGGTTCTTGTGGTTGCAGTTTTCGCTTTGGCCGCCTTTGTGCTGATTACGCTCAACATTCGTGCCAATGTGTTTTCCAGGGAGAAAGAGATCCAGATTATGCGGTTGGTTGGGGCCAGCAACGCTTTTATTCGTGGGCCTTTCTTCGTTGAAGGTACGTTGGTCGGCAGCGTCGGCGCCATTATTGCCGTTATTGTTGTCGGATCAGGGTATTCGGTGTTTACCCAGTTCGTTGAGAGGGAGATGAGTTTCTTGCCGATTGTGGTAGAAAGTCAGGTCTTGATGATGGTTCTGGTTATTATGTTGGCCGGAGGCGTCCTGATTGGGGCTTCCGCCAGTATGGTTTCGATGAGACGGTTTTTGAAGCTTTAGGGGTGAGGATACTGTTCTTTATAAAATTAGCAGCCTTTTTGAAGAATGTGTTGTAAGGGGTCTTAGGGATAGAAAGGAGAAGGAGAATGAACGTTCAGACTTTGCCAAGATGGCGGATACCTTGTGTTATGGTTCTGGTAATGGCGGGACTGCTGGTTGCGGGTTTGGCGCAGCCGTTACAGGCGGCTTCCGTGGATGATTTGAATAAGCAGCTGCGGGATAAACAAAGCAATATAACGGATACATCCGGGCAATTGACTGCGCTTAAGAAGCAAATTGCCGGGACGCAAGACGAAATTGACGAATTAAGGCTTGAGATTCAGGAGAGCGAGAAACAGGTCACGGCTAAAGAGAAAGCCTATGACGAGGCTGTGGCTAAAGTTTCCGAGGCTCAAATGCGTGTAGAACTAAAGCAAGCTGAAGTTGCTGAACGACAAGCCATTATGCGCACGCGCGCGCGCGCCACATATGAGGAAGGAAAGACAAGTACACTCAGTATGCTGCTGCAGGCGACGAGTTTTTCTGATTTGCTTTCCCGTGTGGAGTATTTGAAGTGTCTTGATGATAAGGACAAGGATTTGCTTGACGATCTCCAAAATCGTCAGAAGGAACTGGAAGAAGAGCAAGCGAAGCTTACCGTTCAGATGGAGGCCGCTCAGGCTATGAAAGAAGATGCTGAGCGAGCAAAAAAACAGCTTGATTTAAAAAACAGTGACTTGCAAGCTTCTCTAGCGCAGTATAAGAAGAATGAAGAACAACTGATCAAGGAATTAGACGCGCTAGAGAAGTCCGCTCAATATATTGAAGATGAAATCAACAAAATGCAGAATGCAAATCAGCAGAGCGGACAGGTAACGGGAAACGGCACACTCACAACTTGGCCAATCAAGACTGGTGGATGGGTTATTACCAGTGGTTATGGCATGAGACTTCACCCCATACAAAAGGTATATAAAATGCATACAGGAATTGATATTTCCGGTGTTCCTGGTGGGAGCCCGGTTTTGGCCGCAGGAAGTGGTAAAGTAAAAAGATATTGGGATGCTAAAGGATATGGTAATTACATTATTATCGACCATGGCAAAGGAATGGCAACGTTGTATGCACACATGCAGTCCGCGGGTCTTATTGGAGATGGCGCTTCGGTTGCTGCCGGGCAACAAATTGGGCGGGTTGGCACAACAGGAGGCAGCACCGGCAACCATCTGCATTTTGAAGTGCGTGTCAACGGCGCGCATGTTAATCCCATGAACTACAGAGGCCAAATGAAATAACATTAATCTGAGTGCCGTGAGATAAAGCCTCGGGAACAGGGTATGCTAAACAACGAAACAACACGGGAGGGATCGTGACTTGTCAGATTTGCAGTGGGGGAAAGCCATCAAGCATGCCCTTATCACAACGCTTCTGTTCTTTCTGATTCTGATAGCCGTCGGTGCTTTTTTCATCATAGTCGATTACAATCACATGGGACGTCTGGTCAAAGTGATTGGACTTATCCGCAACGAGTACCTAGAGCCGGTTTCTTGGGACACACTTGTTGACGGGGCAATAAAAGGGATGTCCGGCAACCTGGACGAATATTCCGGGTTTCAGAACGAGCAGGAAAACCAGAATCTGCATACGATGATCGAAGGTCAGTTTGGCGGTATCGGTATTTATATCGGAGATGATATTGACAGACTTATCGTCAGCAGACCTGTCAAAGGGTCTCCCGCTGACAGCGCTGGGTTAGAAACCGGGGACGAGATCGTCATGGTTGACGATGAGCCGGTAGCGAACATGACCCAAGCGGAAGCTATCGCCAAACTGAAGGGCAAAGTCGGAACACAAGTCAAAATAGGGGTGTACCGGGAAGCCGGCAAAGAACATTTTGAACGTGAACTCATCCGTGCCGCGATCAGCGTGCCTTCGGTGGAATGGGCGCCTTATCCGGGTGAGCCCGATATCGCCGTCGTTGAAATCACCACTTTCAGCAAACAAACCGCGTCGGATTTCGACCAAGTCCTCAGTGAAATTGACCCACAGCAATACAAGGGAATTGTTGTTGATTTGCGCAACAACTTGGGCGGCGAGTTTACCGCGGCGATCTCTATCGCCAGTCGTCTTACCCCCCGTGGACCTATTGTGCATACAGTCAACCGCGCCGGCAGGCTAATAAGCTATCCAGCCACAGCGGAATTCATGGACAGGCCTTTTGTTCTTCTGGTCAATCAACACTCCGCCTCTTCATCCGAAGTTGTCACAGGAGCTGTTAAAGACTATGGCAGCGCGCCAATTGTCGGGGTCACAACTTTTGGCAAAGGCCTCGTGCAGAAGCTGTTCAACCTAGACGCCAGCACAGGTTTGAAGTTGACAACAGAAAAATATCTGACCCCCAACCAAATCGATATTCATAAGAAAGGCGTCGTACCTGATTATGAAGTCCCACTGGAACAAGGGGAGAAACTGACCTTGTTGCCCAAGGAAGATGAAGAACCAGACAGACAGATGCAAAAAGCCTGCGAAGTCCTCAAAGAAAAACTGCAAACTTAATCCGTCAATTGCCCATTGGCCCACAGGCAGAAGGATATCAGCCTTGTCCCTTGTCCATTGCCCATTGCCCATTGGTCCACAGGCTGAAGGATATCAGCCTTGGCCATTGTCCATTGTCAATTGCCGTCGCCGCCGCATAAGATATCACCAGGAAAACTCAAACTGGAGGAATGGGCGATGGCTATCAACGCAAATGTACGCCATTACTTCCTGGAAGCGTATACCCCTTGCGGTCATATATCTCTAATGCCGGACTTGACGGCGGGATGCTTATGTACATATCAACTTACGGGAAACGCCGGGTTGGACAAATCAACCTTTATCAAGTTGATGGGCATTCAGCTGTCAGACAGGCGGCATGATGTGGATTATGTAAGACAGGCCCGCGATCCGGAGGCGCTGGCAGGGTTATTCCTGCCCGGCGCGAGGATTTGTCTGTTCGACTGTGACGGCTTTGGCGAAAGCGCCGAAGATTGGATCGCGGGTCAAGATGAGGCTGATTGCAGAAGAGAACGGGAAGGTCTTCGCGTGCGGATTGATCTGGGGGAATGTCTGCACAAGTCGAAATGGGAGCTGAAACGGCAGGAGATTGACAGTTTGTTAATAAAACAACGGGATCTGGAAAGCGAACGAGACAGGCTGCTTGTTCATGAGTATCTGTCAAGCCGTGACGAGGGCAGCGCCAGACTGGTCCAGACGCTTTTGCGACAGATGGCGAGGAGTGAGTTCCCGCGTTTTTTTTATAATCTGCAAGGGGCGGAAGAAGCTTACAGCGATGAAATAAGAGGTGTTCTGGACTTTATCAAACAGAATAAAGTGTCTTTTTGTTTCCTCCACGCACTGATGAACGAGGGGTGGGCCAATTACGCGCCGCGGTTCTTGCGCAATTATGACCGCATTTGCATAGAGGATGAAGGGGAAACAGACACAGTTCTGCACGAAATACTCGGCGAAATCAAATCTTTGGGGCAGAAGATCGAGATTGTGTTGCATCCGGTTTTTCCTTTCCGGGTGATTGGGATTGTTTTCCCGTGGAAGAACCTGGCGATATGGAAAGGCAATCCGGTTAAGCTGGAGGAGCAGGGTTTAAAGAGTCGTCATGGCACGGAGCTTGTTCGTGTGCTGGAAGAGATACGGCGTGTACGACAGAGTGTTAAGAGCCAGGTGCATGAGTGCGTCAGCGTTAGGCGGCTGGATGAAGCGCGCAATGATTTGATGAGCGACATTTTGGGGCAGATAAAGAGTCGTGTGGAGTGAGATCAGATTATTTAGGATAAGTTTATGAAGAGGATAAAGCCTTGTTCTGTTTGGAACGGGGCTTTTTATTAATTTCCGGTTCCTGTTTTTTAGCCGGGATTCGCCGGGATTAGGATAATTTATTATGGTTTCGACTTGACGGGGGAGAAGGTAATCCGATAATATATTAAATAGAGAATATTCGACACAAGACCGGGTCATTCAAGTGAAATTATCCTATGTCATACATAGTGCATTGTGGAAGGAGATCAAGATGGTTGATATCAAGGAGCATACCCTCTTGCGTTATGAGCCTCTATGGGGCGCGTGGCGTGTTGAATCATTTATAGGGCAAGGTTCTTTTGGCAAAGTCTACAAGGTCTATCGGAATGATTACGGCAAAACCTACTACTCAGCAGTTAAAATCATTTCCATTCCTCAAAACGATTCGGAATTACAGAGGCTAAAGAGCAAAGATCCGGATGAAGTCTCCATACGCGCGTATTTTCAAAGGCTTGTCACAGATATTGCCAATGAAATCGATCTGATGAGCGCTTTCAAAGGCAACAGCAATGTTGTCAGCTTTCTGGATCACCAAATTATTGATAAATCTGAGTTTTTCCAGGATTCTCAAATCGAGTCTCGACCCGTCCAGTTGGGTTGGGACGTTCTTATCCGTATGGAGCTTTTGACCAGCCTTGCCGGCTACATCAAAGAAAAGCCGCTTTCCATCGCTGAAGTCATTGAACTGGGCATACATATCTGCCGGGCGCTGGAACTGTGCGCACAAAAGAATGTTATTCACCGGGATATTAAACCGGATAACATCTTTATTTCCGAATTTGGTGAGTATAAGTTGGGGGATTTCGGTATCGCCCGGCGTATAGAACAGACTATGCACGGTTTATCTAGGAAGGGTACCTATGCGACGATGGCCCCGGAAGTGTTCAAGGGCGAGCGCTATGGGGCCAGTGTGGACACGTATGCGCTGGGCATGGTCATGTACAGCCTGCTCAATCACAATCGGTTTCCTTTCTTGCCTGATTATCCGCACCCGATTTTGCCCGGGGATCAGGATGGCGCGATCAAGAGGCGTATGAGCGGGGAACCGATACCCGTTCTTACAAACTTAAGTTCAGAACTTGATACACTTGTACGGAAAGCTTGCGCTTTTAACCGCGAAGAGCGGTTTGCCTGTCCGGCAGATATGCGAAAAACCTTGGAATCTTTAGAGGCCGACAAAGAAAAAGTATCTTGTATCCCTATGACGAGTGTTGAGACAGAAACTGATCTCCATGGCGAGATCTGCCGACCACAGCAACAGGAGAATAGCGAAACGTTGCGTTTATTATCCCAGGTGAAGAGCCATACGTCGGATGATCAGACAGAAGTTACAGAAAACGGTGAACCTATACATAGCAAGGAATATCTGATCCCACGAGACATAACGCCAAGCTCGCCTTCTCATAATAGAGCAGAGCTGCCTGAACCTTCTATCAAAAAGGGAAAACATGCGTTGGGTGTTGGGTTGTCTGCTGTTGCCACGGTTGTGATTTTTCTGGTAGGTATCATCACGTTTTATGCCTTCTTTCCAAAGGTATATGGTATCAGTATAGATGGGCAAATGGATATTTTCGTGGCCAACAAGAAGGAAGTCAGTGAAGTTCTGGATGCGTTGACGAAACATTATGCCAGTTTGTTGGGTGCCAATTCAGTTGTGATATCTTCTGTGAGATATGAGGAAGAGGTTGTATCCGTTAAGATATCAAGTACTAAGCCAGAAATTATGAACAAGCAAGATGCTCTGGAAGCTTTGATCAATAATTATTGCCTTACGGTGATTCTTGAAGGGGAATATGAAGTCACTGAGGAGATCGATTTCGAAACAGAAACGAAAACAGACGCCACCCTAAGTCTCGATACCACACAGGTAAGGCAAGAAGGCAGGAAGGGATTAAGAAATGTAACCTATAGTTTTGCCTCAACAAACGGAGTCTGTATTAATCAAATTATGCTGACGGAGATTATCATAGAAGAACCAGTGAAGGAAGTTATTCTTAAAGGAAGCAGAATTGTCGAACTCACTGATGCTATAGCGGCCTTGCCCAGTGAAGAGGCGATAGAAGTTCTATGGAACCTCATTCAAGGTTATTGGACGAATAATAACAGGGAGATTGGCTTTATTTATGATGATAGTGCCCGGCACATTGCCAAGCTGTCATGCAACGATAGTTTGAATGGCGGATTTGGTGAGTTGCGAGATGCCAGAGCTGCTGGAGAATACAAGGCGTTGCTGACGATTCATTTCGATAGCTTTAATGTTGAAGATAATTTTTCCGAATCAACATACATTGTAAGACTTGATCTTACTGACTTTGATAAGAACAAAATGATTGGTGTTAGTGGCAGCGGAGGCGTGATAGGTTCAAATTGGGATGGCGAATACACCTGGTTTGGCAACACAAGAAAATATTGAATAAATTTTGGGAGGCAGCAAATGGACGGCATTAAGAAATTCGAACCTCTTTGGGGAGTATGGTATGTTGAATCATTCATCGGCGAAGGGTCTTTCGGGAAAGTCTATAAAGTCCGGCGGCAAGAGTATGGCAAGACCTTTATTGCGGCTGTCAAAATCATATCGATACCCCAAGACAAGTCGGAAATACAGCAACTGGAGATACAGGGCCTTGATGAAGCATCCATTCGCAACTTTTATCAAGCCCTTATTAGGGATATTACCAACGAAATCGATTTGATCAGCACTTTCAAAGGAAACAGCAACATTGTGAGCTTCGAAGATTACCAAATCGTAGAAAACCCTGATTTTTTCTTGTCTCTCGAATCTCGAACCACAAACCAGGAAAGCTCGCTGTGGGATATCCTGATCCGCATGGAACTCCTGGAGAGCCTGGCCAGCATCGCTAAAAAAAACCCACTTCCAACCGCAGAAGTTCTCAGGCTTGGCATACACATCTGCCGGGCGTTGGAATTGTGCGCACAGAAAAATATTGTTCATCGCGATATTAAGTCGGATAACATCTTCATTTCCGAATTGAACGAGTACAAGCTTGGAGATTTTGGCATAGCCCGACAAATAGAACGAAGCATGTCGGGCTTATCCAAAAAAGGAACCAATTCGACGATGGCTCCGGAAGTCTTCAGAGGGGAGAGGTACGGTGCCGACGTAGATACCTACGCCTTGGGCATAGTCATGTACAGCCTGCTCAACGGGAACCGATTGCCGTTCTTGCCTGATTACCCGCAGCCAATCATGCCTAACGAATGGGAGGGGGCTCTGCAAAGAAGGATGAGTGGCGAGCCTTTGCCCGTCCTTAAACAGATCGGCCCGGAGCTTAATGCTCTCGTGCGAAAGGCAGCCGCTTATAACCGTCAGGAGCGGTTTGGCAGTCCCGGCGAAATGCGCTGCGCCTTGGAAGCCTTAATGATCAACGAAAACCAGTTGAGCGCGTCAGGAACTTGGCAGCTTCTGTCAAGCGTATCCACCGATGCTGGTGTTCCGCTCCAGGAAGAAACTTTGGAGAATCCCATAACGGAGGCAGAGAACAGCCGGGCTTCAATTCGAACTGAGAGTTGTCTGCAACAGAGCGATAGAGGTTCGATTCCTGCTGATGGTGCTGTGGCGGATCAAACCCAAAAAGAAAGAAGGAGGAAAGGGCCTTTGGTTATTGGCGTATCCCTCGGGGCTGTCCTGGTTCTTCTTGCCGTGGGTCTTGCCGTGTTTCTCATAAATAACCCAAAGGGATATGGCATCAGCATTAACGACCAGGTGAATATTGTAGTATCCAGCCAAAGGGAAGCGCAAGAAGTTCTTGATGAACTCGCGGAACACTATCTCAATCTCGCGGAAGTCAATTCTGTGTCAAGCTTTTTAGTCACATATGAGGAAGAGGTCGAGATTGTTCCTGTGAAAAAACCCTCAGAGAAAATACAAAAGCAGGAAGCCCTGCAAGCCTTAATAAATGAAAAACCACTCAATGTTATCATTAAGGGGGAGTGTGAACTTATTGAAGATATCGAATTTGAGACAGAAACAATAAAGGACGCCAATTTGGATCTTAACACCACCGAGATTGAACAAGAAGGCAGAAAAGGATCCAAGCGTGTAAGTTATGCCTTTGTCTTAAAAAATGGGGATTTCATTAATAAAGACATGTGCGGGGAGGTCCTCCTCATAGAACCTGTGAAGGAAATCATCCTTGAAGGAAGCAGAATTGTCAATTTAAGTGACGCCATAGCCGCCTTGCCCAATGACGAAGCTGAAAGAATTATCTGGCAGAGCATTCAGGGATACTGGTTGAAAGAGTCTGACTTTGCAGGCTTTATTTATGGAGATGCCCGTCAGCGGGAATTTCTTCCGGGGACGCTTGGCCTTGAGTACGACTATGGTAGTGGTGAGTTGAAGAGCATAAAGGCAAATGGTGCGTACAATGTTACACTAACGTTCTACTTTCCGGTTTTCAGATCCATGGGTTATTCAAACCCAGAGTTTACCTATATTATGAATATTGACCTTAGTGATAGAGAGCAAAAAGGAATCATTAGGATCAAGGGTAGCGGGGGTTTGATAGGCGTCAGTCGGAATGGCGAATACAGGTATGGCGGCAGTACTATTGAGGAAATGTACAATGAATGAAGCGAGTTAGAATTCCGGGGATCAGAACATTTATGACGACTATGGTGATGATAAGATAGAAGTACCATTGGTGCCACAAAAGGGGTGAAATCGAGCGACTGCTTGAGAAAACGATGTCTAATATAAAAAACTATGAACCCTTGTGGGGCGCGTGGAAGATCGAATCGCTTATAGGAGAAGGATCCTTTGGCAAGGTCTATAAGGTTTTCCGCCAGGATTTTGACAAGATTTATTATTCAGCGGTCAAGATCATTTCTATACCTCAAAATAAGTCAGAAAGACACCGATTAGAAGGCTTGGGAATGGATGAGACATCTGTACGCGGCTTCTTCCAAGGGCTAATTGGCGACATTGTCTATGAGATAGACCTGATGAATGTTTTCAAAGGTAACAGCAATATAGTCAGTTTTGATGACTATATGATTATGGAATCCCACGAAACGGGATGGGATATCCTGATGCGAATGGAACTCTTAAAAAGTCTCACCAGCCGGATTAAAGAGAACGCCCTTTCGATTCCTGAAGTTCTTACACTTGGTATTCATATCTGCCGGGCGCTGGAGTTGTGCGCACAGAAAAACATCATCCATCGGGACATCAAGCCGGCTAATATTTTTATTTCTGAATTTGGCGAATACAAGCTGGGTGACTTTGGCATTGCTAGAAAAATTGAAAGCACCCTGTCTGGGTTGTCCAAGAAAGGCACTTATGGATACATGGCGCCGGAAGTCTTTCGGGGTGAGGAGTACGGTGCCGGCGTTGATATCTATTCGTTGGGTATGGTCCTATATGTCCTACTCAACCGAAACCGGGCGCCGTTTTTGCCAGATTTCCCACAGCCGATTTTGCCTGTCCATCTTGATGAGGCATTGCATCGGCGTATGGGTGGAGAGGCTATTCCTGAAATCAGGCAAGCGGGGTCCAATCTGAACACGGTTATTCGAAAAGCTTGTGCTTATTCTAGGAATGATCGTTATGAAAATCCCACACAAATGCGCAAAGCTTTAGAATCTTTGGCAGAAAACAAAGGATATCCTGGGGAGGCTATGAACAATATAGGGCTCCCAAAGCATGACGCAAATGATGCCACAGTACACATTGCACCAACGGCGATGGCAGACCAGTTGAACAGCCTGCAAACAATTGATAAGGTTGCGGAAGAGAAAAAGGGTCGAGGGAAGCCCCGCTGTCTTATCAACGTCGTCGGGTCAATTAGACAGAGAGAAGGATCAAAACAGAAGAACCCAACCAAAAAAACCGGGAGAGCCCCTCTTTTCATCGTAATTGGTGGAATTGCAATAATAGGTATTATAATAGGCGGCGTTTACGTGATGAATTCGATGAGGTTTTCAAAGACTTTGGCAGAACCGGCAAGCCCTACTCTGATTTTTGTGCCTGAGACAGATGAAGTGTTGCCGTTACCTGATTCTGAGCTTGTTTCTAATCCTGATCATAACCAAAGCGAATATCAGCAATCAACGCGAGGTACAGAAGCCCTAATTCCTGTAAAAACGACAGATTATAACTATTCTCTTTGTGTGAAGCGACAAATTAAACAAACCCCAAACGACAGTATAAAAGCAGCATGAACCAGCATAAAACCGACACACAAAAATTAAGACGACACAGTAAAAAGCCAGAAACGACACCATAAAACAGATGGAAACTTGCCATACGGCAAGTTCATGAATAACATGAGGGCTTTGCCCTCAAACTCCCAGGATTTTGCGCATAGATTTTCAAGGTGAGCAGAAATGAGAAAGGATGGCGGCTTGCCGAGAGCCGACACCCTCTTCACCTTTAAACCACACTGTAACGCTCAGGTTGCTTCCCAGCAGAGGCCCTACCCTTTACAGCAGGAAAAGCATAATGTTAATGGACTCTCCCGATTCAAGGCGCTATCAGCCAGACCTAATAAACAAATTCAAGATCTCTCAGAGCGGATTCAAGGCAGGTAAGCGCATGTTCATTCGACAGATACTCACCTTCCACACTCAGATAAAGAACACTGTTCGTGGCCGCTATGGCCCCAAGCTTCTTCCAATTGCTAAGTATCTCGGCATTTTCGGCGTCGCATATTCGCTCAAGCAGCCAAACAGAGATTCTAAGCAGCCGGTTTCGGCGTTCCCGTTTCGATATCAAAAATCTCCGCAGCACTGTTTTCATCAAGACCCCTCGCAATCTTCTTAATATGAATGTGAATCAGTCAGGCGGCGGCCCTACCGCAGAGCCTGATTGTTAATTGCCGCCAAAACAATCTCAGAATCAATAACAGGCTTGTCCGCTTGGGCTCCCAAGGTTAACACATCCGTCATAAGGTTATCGATCAAACGAGGGTTCCCCTGGGCAAAGCCATGGATAGCGCCAACGGTACCCGGGCCCAGAATAGAATCGGCGCCGCCGGCCACATGCAACTTGTGAGCAATATAAAGGGGAACCTCCTCATCAGAAAGCCCCCCGAAATTGTAGTGAACGCTGATACGCTGGCGCAGAGCCTCATGAACCGGTTTTTCCAAAATAGCGTTCAAATAAGACTCACCGCACAAAACGAGGGTAAAACAATTCAGCGAATCATAACCATGATTCAGAAGGATCTTCAAATCCTTGAGAATACTGGCATTCAAATACTGAGCCTCATCAATGGCCAACACAAAAGGACGTCGTTTCTCCTTAAACAAATAATAGACCCTATCCTGAATCGTTTTGAACATGATGGTTTTGCTGGAATCGGTGTCCACACCCAAAGCCATACAAAACTGTTTGTAGAACTCTGTCACCGAAATCGTTGACAGACACAAATATTCCATCTGGAACAGATTCGGATTGAGAGACTTGGCAAAACAGCGCAGCGCAAAAGATTTCCCAAACCCGGGAGGAGCCGTAAAAACCCCGATACCGCGAACATCCTTCAGATAAGACAACCGGGAAACCATCTGATTGTGATCAGCCGAAAGAAAACAATCCTTCTCCTTAAGAGACTGCTTATCAAAAGGATTAAACGCCAGCCCATAAAACGCGTTAAACATGAGAATCCTCCTTCAGTCTGAAATAATCAATCGCCAAAGAATTCTCTCTCTTCGTCCGGGAATTGGCAACCTTATCCGTCCGCCGGAGAGGGTAGCGAGAACCCTCATAAAGGATATAGGCTTCCTCCATGGAATCCGGCAAGAACCGGATCTCAACCTTCATCCCGATAAAAGGCATAGGCGCATCATAACAAACCGAATCGATAGAAACCGTCGCGTCATTATGAACCTTACGCCAGACACGATTCATAAAACACTCATCCAGCCACTCTTGGGATCGCGGTCGGCCAATTCGCTCATTTGAAGCCAGAAAGCGATCCATCGGGGTTTGGTTAATCCCCGAATGCACAGTGGTATTGTACGAACGGACATAATCCGCTAAAGCGGTGTTAAAATCGTCAAGAGATCTGATCAGAGAGAAATCAAGCCCATAAAGCCAACGTTGCTTCAAAGTCCGGAAAGCCCGTTCACACTTGCCTTTGGCAGCTCCATCCCGCACCGGCGCATTAAGATAAAGGGTTCCGATAGAAGCGCAGATAAACTTAAGTTGGTTGTTGCTATAGGAACGGCCGTGGTCAACATAAAGTTTTGTGGGAATACCATAGGTCGCGACTGCGTTCTTAAAAACCTTCTGAAAATTGTAAGCATTATCATGGTAGAAACAGGATGCGCCAACAATCATACGGGCATGATCATCCAAAATCAATTGAAGAAAAGCGCGGCGAGACTTCCCCCCTTCAGAAATCATAGGCATATAACAGGTATCCGCCTGAAACATCGCCCCAAAGAAAGGCTCCTCAAAAGCCTTTCGGTCTTTCAAAGAAGGCGAGCGGCCAACCGTCAGCTCGGTTGCCTTAACAAACCTTTGAACACTGCGGACAGAAACGTCGGCAGGAACCAACGCATCCTCAACCAGTTTCAGATAGATTTGGGTCGCGTTAAGCCTGGGGAACTTCTCCTTAAGGCGAATCACCTCAGTTACCGCCTCATCGCTTAACGAACGTCTTCCTCCTTTATCACAGCGGTTCCTTGGCACCAAGGCATCCATCCCGCCTTGACGGTACTGGGTCTCCCAATGACCCAGCGTCCTCGGATTATATGAAAACAAAGAACCATCGGGTCGGCAAAGAGGTTTCTCAGTAACACGACGATAGTAAGCCAACTTGGAGGCATCGGGAAACGTACCCTGAATCACCGGAGCAATCAGAGCGAACCTAAAATGGGCCATATCCAGAGAACGGTTCTGATTAGAAGCGTCAGCCATAAAAAACCCTCCCACATATAGAATACCCATAGGGTAGACCTCAGCCCCTAAGAACAACCTTACAAGATTATGTGGGAAGGGCCAAAGAACGAGCGGCCTTCGGCTAACCGGACAAATAAGGTGACGGCGACGCTTTGTTTTGAAGGAAAGAAAAAGCGAACATATCAAAAAACGAACACAAAAAAAGGTCTAAATCCGCAACCAGAATCTCATCTAAAAACCGCGACGCGGCAACACAAAGATTCTGGAGTACGCCCAGCCAGAGAGCCTTATGTTTCAAGAAGAGGCTTTTCCAAGCATAGAGAGTAGACACCGAGATAGAGAATCTCTTGCACAAATCGCGCACACAAGAGAAACGACCGGTGAAATACTCGCGCAACACATGAAGGATAAAAAGAAGGCTATAAGAGCCGTAAGGGACAAGAACAGGCGGCAATACAGCATGGGTGCGGTCGCAAGACGAACAGATAAAACGTTGGACACAGATGCTATGACAATAAATCTGATCCGACTCATACACAATGAGATCGCGCCGGTACTGTGCATGGTAAGAAAGAGTATCCTTTGCCTTGCAGAAAGGGCAAATCGCTCTATGTGGGTTAAAAGAATTCATAGCCTCATGAAAAAGCCCCAGGGATGACAC
>Ga0082212_10001339_pt1 | contig 36320 bp, 28 predicted proteins | sample TergutNt197P3_FD_71548 | JGI IMG/M metagenome (GOLD analysis project Ga0082212, IMG submission 71548) | Neocapritermes taracua P3 segment gut microbial communities from Petit-Saut dam, French Guiana - Nt197 P3 | ecosystem: Host-associated > Arthropoda: Insects > Digestive system > Gut ...
CGTTTTTTTTTCAAAAAAAAATACTTTAAAAAATACTTTATTACTTTGAAAGTAAATAAACAAAAATAATATTTGGAAAATAGAAAATAAAGTGTTATTTTTGTATTATGAAAAATGTAATATATATAATATTTTTTATTTTTGGAACAACTTGCTTATTTGCTAATTCGCAAATTATAAAAAGGTTTAACGCAACTAACAACAACGACATTGTAACCATAGAATGGGAAACTATTTCAGAAAAAAATGTTTCTAAATTTGAATTGCAACGTCTTACTAATGGAATATATAAAACTATACGTAATGAGCAAGCAAAAGGAGACGCATCTACATATAAATATACCGATTCAGATAGTTTTACAAAAGAACTAATTAACGATAATATACAATCAGCAAATGCTACTACATATAGAATAAAAATTGTTTATGCTAATAATTTACCTGATACTTATACAGATGAGGTTTCAGTGATACGTAATTTAAATAGCATTAGACGAACACTTGGTATGCTTAAAGAAATGTTTAAATAATATATAAAAATGCTTTTGTAATTTAATTAAATATTGGAATATTAATTTATAATACCTCTATGGCAGATATATCAACTAATTTTATACTTGAAGCAGAACAACTAATAAAAGAAGGATTATTTGAAAAAGCAATAAGTATTTGTGAACAAGGAATGCTGTTTTATCCTACTTATTCTACAGCTTTTATTATTCTTGCTAAAGCATATTTTCTGAAAAACGATATAGACACTGCATTTCAAATAATAACAAAAGCACAAACATTATTCCCGTTAGATTCTGCAGTAGTTAATATGAAAAATAGTATTGAAACAGGAAATATTATAATAGATATAGATACAATTAGTGAAAAAATAGTATCCAAGGAAGAAAATATAAATAATTTAGATTTAAATATTGTTACATTAGAGGAAATATCGGAGGAAGAAGAAGAAGTAACTGAAATATCATTAGAGGAAATATCGGAGAAAGCAGAAGAAGTAACTGAAATGTCATTAGAGGAAATACCGGAGGAAGAAGAAGTAACATCGGAATACCAAAAAGAAGCAATAGAAATATCAAGCAATGTAATAGAAGAAATTAATGAAGATAAAGAGGATTTTTCAGAATTAGATAAGATAGTAAATTTATTGAAAAAATCTGACGAAAGTAGTATAACAGATATGAGTATAGAATCCGATATAGTAGATAGTATAGAATATATAGAAACAGAAAATAATATACTTAATACAGAATTGCAAAAAGTTGATTATATAACTAAAACTAATGTTGAAAAATTATATGAAATAGATTTGGAATATGCACGAACTATAATATCTACACAATTTGATTGGTATTGTTCTAACCATATTCCAAGTGATTTTGTATTTAACGATTTATATTTTTTTAATGAAAGATTATATCTTGCAAATTGGGATGAAGCCCTACAAAAAGCACAAAATACAGAATTAGATACAAAAACACAAGAAATATTAAATATAGCCGAATCTTTAAAAGAAGCAAAAATTCCAAGAATAGACGAATACGAGTCAGAAGAAGAACATTTTGAAATTCCTATTGTAGCAAGTGAAACTATGGCAAAAATATTAGTTAAACAAGAAAAAATGCCACAAGCAATAGAAGTTTATAATATGTTGATTTTAGAAAAGCCTGATAAAGCAGAATATTTTCAAAATCAGATTAATTTATTATTAAGTGAGCAATTAAATTAAAAATAAATTTGGAAATTAGAAAAAAAAAGTTTATTTTTGTATTTTGATATTTGAAAAACGTCTTATAAACTATTCCTAAGTAGCTCAGTTGGTTAGAGCATCTGACTGTTAATCAGAGGGTCGGGGGTTCAAGTCCCTCCTTAGGAGCAACTAAAAACGTCCCGTATTAATAGTAAATACGGGACGTTTTAGTTTTAAATGAAGTATCGTAACTCATAAATTAACTTTTCATTTTTAAAAAAAAAAGTGTATTTTTGTAAAAATATATTATAATGTAATATGCCTTTAATAAATCCTAAAAAATATTATAAGTTATATAAAAATAATTATTATAGCGAAAATAACTTTAAAAATAATTTCTTATTTGCAATTCTAATTTTATTATCATTAGGTGGTTTTTTATTTTTTCTAATAGAAACAAAATTAATTCTAAATACACTTTTAATATTTTTATTATCTCTGATAATTATCTATCCTTATAGAAAATCTGCAAAAATACTTACTTCATATATTATTTTATTTGGGATAATATTTTTATTTTGGTTATTCCAAAATTTAGGTGTAACAATAATTCCTTTTATGTTATCATTAGTAATCGGCTACTTATTAGACCCTGTTTTATCTAAATTAGAACGATTAGGAATAAAAAGATGGATAACAGCAACTTTTACGATAGTAATATTTATCGGATTAATTGTAACTTTATCAATATATTTATTTCCTCAATTAGTAGAGCAAGCCGGCACTATAATCAAACAAATAAATATATATGTTGAAGATGTTAAACGATTTAGCACAAGCAAAGATGCTACTGAGACATTAAAAAAAATTGGTTTAGGTAAACATACACTAAAAGAACTATTTGATGTAGAACTAATGCCCAAAATACAAGATTTATCAAAAAGTTTATTTAATTTAATTCTTAAACTTCTTACTGAACTAAGTAACGTTACTACACAACTAATTAATGTAATACTATTTCCTATTCTTACTTTTTATTTCCTAAAAGACTTTTCTAATATTAAGAATAAAATTAAGGATGTCATAAAAACTGAAAATGAAACTCTATATAAATACATTTATAAACTTAATAATGTTATTAGAATTTATGTTGGTTGGCAAATTATAGCATCGTTAATAATTGGTATTTTTGGAGGAATTTTATTAACTGCGTTTGGAGTTCCTTATGCGATATTGCTTGCTTGTGTTGCTGCGATTCTTAATCCTATTCCTTTTTTTGGAATTATAATTACACTTGCGATTGGTGTTTTAACTTCGTTGCTTGCTAATGATGGCAACTTTTTTTATAATTTTGGTATAATTTCATTGGTTTTGTGTTTAATTACTTTTATTAATTCTTACATTTTAGAACCTAATGTGGCAGGGAATAAAATAGGTCTACATCCTATCTTAATGATTTTATCTGTGTTTATTTTCAATTCTATGTTTGGCATTCTGGGAATGTTAGTTGCAGTTCCTGTAACTGCGGTAGTAGTTGCTTTTCTTAAAGATATGATTGAATATTATCAATCTTCAAACAAAAAACAAATTTAATATTACCAGAGATAATATTACTTTATATTTAAGATAACTTTTTTAATAGTTTTTTGAACTGTATTGATTGTTATTATGTATGTGCCTGTTTCTAATTCTTTAGTATTTACATAAATTGTATTATTAATTGTATCTATATCACAGAAATCCAATCCTATTCTTAGGTTGCCAAGAATATCTGATATAAACAAACTACTTACCGCAACTCCATTACTATTGATTATTAACTCATCGCTAAAAGGCAAAGGACTAACTAATATATCATTCGCACTAACAAAAACACTACCACTATCTTCTACGCCAACAAGACCAAAAATCGTTATATCCTCTCCATTATCCGAACCAACGAGACCCAAACCAGGACAAACAACTCGAATACGATAACCCTTACCATCACTGGCAGATAACGGAATACGCGTATAAATCTTGCAACCCGACTCCCAACCCAACCTATTACCAATCTCTAAAATATTATCAAAATTACCATAAGGATCCGACAACTGAGCAATAAACACCCTACCAACCGAATCTAAACAACTTACATCAAAAGGAACATAAAGGGTATCATTACGACTGGTATACAATCTAGCAACAGGACCACAAACAACAGCACCACCAGATACGAAAACACCAAAACCATCCAACTCAAACGTTAACGAAGGCGAAGAACTACGGATGAGAAAACTATAAAATACATCGCCGGGCAAATCTAAAGGAACAACAAAACTAAAATCTCCAACGCCTAAAACTGAACTAATACTCAATAAAATTGGAGCACGAACCCCAGATAAATCTGATAAATACAATTCGAAAATATTATCGTTATCAAAGCAAAAATTACTCTCATAAAGAATACGCAAAGTATCTCCACGACAAACTGAACCTATTCCTTGTGAAGTTAAAGATATGGTCGGACGGTCTTCTATGATTTCAAAAAACACCGTATCGCTGGAAAAAAAAGGCAAATCGCTAATGATGCGAAGGCGACCAGAAGGAGGTATTTCGCCGAAAGGATAATCAAATAAAAATTCCGTAGCGGGTGCAGTGACGATGGCTAAATCGAAAGGGCTAAGCAAAGCGTCATCAAATAAGTATTGCAGGATAAAAGATGTGCCAGAGCGAAAGCAAGCGGAAGTGTGGAAGCTTACAGAAGAAGGATTGGCTGAAGATAGATTGCTCGAGAAGGAAGGAGGTTCTAAGGTGGGCGGGTGGCAGTTTGAAATGAGGGAAATTGTATCTATTTGGATAAAAGCAGGGAGGATTGTTATATGAAATAAAAAAAATAATTCTAAGGATGGGCTTGTAGAAGTAAGTTTTAGATTATAACTATTTGAGGGAACTATGTCAGAAGGGATGGAAACAAATATTCGACCTGTTTGAGTAGAAGTTACTTCGCCGATGATAATAGCGTTAGAATTAAATTCTCCATCCATATCAGATAGTATTATACGAAATACATTATCTATATCAAAGCAACCCGTAGCAGCAAAATTAATAAAAAAACTAACACCTGAACATATAATTTCTAAATCTGATATATTAGATGTAATAGCAACCGAAACAGGATTAATATTTAAAAGGTATGCAGCAGTTTTGGATTCCAACGTATCTACAATTCTAACATAATATTTATTATTATAATCAATATTATCAGGCAAATTACAACTAATACTACCACTATTATTAAATACTACACCTTCGCCTATGACTATTGGAGACACGAAAGCACTATCATTTATGCTCATCTCTACCAATGTATATACAGTATCTATAAGGCAACCATTAGTAATATAATGTAAATCAAAAATATCACCACCACAAAGTTCTATCGGAAAATGACCTGTTATCGTCACTATTGCAGGATTTATTGCTATAGGTATTTGCGGAGTTTCTGTTAGCGGATTGGTAGAGCGAACGATAATTGTTGTGTTTTGAGGAACATTATTATCAGTAATACAAAATAAAATCTCATTAGAATTGGCATCCGTTTGAGCAATTTTCATATAACCCGTATCCGCTTGAATATATAGTTCAAATCTATTGTCTGTTTCAAAGCAATTATTAGTTTGCAAAGTCAATGGATAACTAATACCCCGACACAACTCTAAATCAACTAAATTATCTGTATATATATACGGACCACCAATAGCGAACATAGGACTAAAAAGTTTTTCTATTTGAGGCGAATTAGATACAAGTTTTATTTTGTAATTTTCACTAAAAACGAGATTCTTTGGAATAGCAACTTTCATTATTAACGGAGCATTAGAGCCATTGCCAATATACCTGCCAATAGTATCATTAGTATTAAAACTCCCATCTGCATCTGATAAAATTAAAGAAAACATATTATCACTATTAAAACATTCAGTAGACGAAAATACAAAGTCCAAACTATCACCAGAACAAAGATATTGCAATAATTCTATTTGTGCAACATCTAAAAATATTTCGGCTATAGTTATTTCTAAATTAATCTCATTAGAAATTATGCGAGGTGACGTGGACGTAACTCTAATTTTATATTTATCGCTTGGAATAATCGTATCACTAATATTTGTGTTTATAGTAAAAGAACCGATACTTGCTTTGCTATATAAGATAGTAGGGAAATTAAAACTCCCATTCATATCAGATAGTTCCAAAGTATAAACATTATTGGGCTGAAAACAAATATTTGAGATAACATTTAAGAATAATATGCCACCTGAACACACAACTATCTTAATATTAGTATCTAATTCTATATAAGGATGCGAAATATCTAAATCTATATTATTCGGCGCACCAATTGAACGAGGTTGGGTTGATATTACTCTAATTCTATAATGCTTGCTATTAGGTAGTCCCGTTGGAAATACCAATCTGACCAAACCACCTTGTGATGCCTGCAACTCTCCTATAATGTTAGTAGAATCATTTGAGGGAAATTTTCCATTAACATCGGATAATTGAACACGGAACTTATTATCAGAATAATAAAAACCATAGGGGGTTGCAATATTAATATCCAAATAACTTCCAGGACAGAACATATTACCGATTAAATCAATATCAGTAATTAACTCTCCTGGATAAGGTTTATATATTGCTTTAAATATAAAGCAATCATAACTTCCAAGAGAGTCCGCAATCAATATATTATGCGGGAATCTTTCATTAGAAGTAGTAGCCCCACATATATACGCTGCATCAATATTATCTAATGCTAATCCGTAAGCATGTTCATATTGGTCCCCTCCAATATAACTTGAAAATATCAACGAGTCGCCTGTTTCATTTAATACACTATATAATGCATCGCCTTGTGCAGAATAAGAATCAAAAAAAGCATCCCATGTCACAGGGAAATCACTACTAAAAGTATTTCCCGTAATATGTACATAATTATTTTTATCGAGAGCGATTGCCGTAGAATAATTATCACTATTAGAATTAATAATTGTGGAATATACTAACTCATTATCGGCAATCTTTATAACAAATATGCTACTATATTCATTTTCCCTATTTCCGTCAATGTATTTAGTTTTCGGAAAATCGGGACTATTCGTATTTCCCGTAATATATATATTATTATTTTTATCGAGAGCGATTGCCTCTGCATAGTCGTTTTCACTTCCGCCGATGTAAGTAGAAAATAGAATAGTGTCGAGCGTTTTTGTAATGGAAGTTATTAATATACTTTGTTTTCCGTTGCTATTATCTATGTAAAGGTTAGAATTAGTTTCAATATCATTAGAATTGGTATTCGTAATAATATTAATGCGGTTGTCGATATTAGAAACTGCAATATCTTTTGGTGTTTCGATTCTACTACCTCCGAAAACAGCGGCATTAACAATCTTTAGTTGTTCCAAATCAATCGTATTGATATACATATCATAATCGCCGCCCTTAGATTTGTTTTCGATATTCTTTCCGTTATAATATATATAATTTGGCATCAAAGTCGGTGTAGTCGTATTAGGTTTATTTCCCATTTGAATAACGTTCGCAATCTGCTTAATGTTATTTTCGTTATCGTAAATAAAATCGAATCCCGCTGCGTAATCATTATTCTTATCACCAATAATAATCGAAAATTTGATATCGTTGCCGTTTTCGTTCAAACACATAATAAATGCATCAATCCCTCTAATGTTTTGTAGCGTAGTGTCTTCGGTATTGTTCTTCTTAGTTGGAAACTTGATGCTATCGGCAGATGCCGTTTCGCCCATTACGTAAATATTGTTATCTTTATCAGTTTTAATAAACTTACCGATATCGTTCCTTGACCCACCAATGTAAGTAGAAAAGACGATATTTTTATTGTAGTTATCGAATTTAGTAACAACAACGTCAGTATTAATTTTATTCGTATCGGTTTTATCAATTTGGTATGAACCTGTCTTTGTCGGGTAGTCGGTAGAGTGCGTAAATCCTGTCCATATCACATATTCAGCAGGTTGGTTTTCATTATTACTCTTAGGCGTGGCGATATCTAATGCTCTTTCTTCTTCTCTTCCTGCTACCAGTGCGGAGTATATAATTGGGTCAATAATAAGTGTTTTGTTATTATCATAATTTTGGATATTGAAAGTAGTTATGTATGTGTTATCATTTTGTTTTATATTAGTATTGAATGTGCATTGGACGTTTTTGATGTTATTATTAACAATTTGGTAAGCGAATAAATTATCGTGGAAATACGATTTATTATTAGCAATAATTTCAATTTTATTGTAATAATTATATATATCTTGTGCTCCTTCTATTTCGATTTTGATATCGTTAGGATTAGCGTTTGGCATAACTTGGAAATCATATCGTAGATTTTTAGTATTCGTGTCGGCATAGAATCTAATATTTATACCTTTGTATATATTCTTAGCGCTGACTTCTTGATATTTTCTAACATCAGTAGCCCATTTTGTTTCATCGTTTCCGATAAAATAATTATAATATGTATTGCTTTTATTTACAGGAATAAAGTTTATATTTTGTTCTTTATCAATAAATTTCATTTTAATTACATTACCTGCATAATAATAATTATCATCTTCAAAATAATCAAAAACTATTCCAAAGTCAGTAATCCATACGTAATAGTTAGCCGATTTAAATAAATATTTAACTTCATCGTTCCATTGCCCTTTATTTTCTATGAAATAAAAGTTATTTTCTTTATCATTGTGGTTAACATCTGCCGACAATGTATTAAGAAATATTATAAAAAACAAAAATATTATATAAGAAAATATTTTCATAATAAAAAATAACTATATTAATATATATCGGAATATTTTATGTTATAATTTAACATTTTCATTAAAAATAGTAATTATTTAAAAAAAAATTATTATTTTAAACAAAATAGAATTTGTTTTATAAAGATAGAAAAATAAAATAATGGCAACACAACAACTATTTAAATTTGATTTTTCAAGAAAAACATCATCGCAAACGATTAATACTGCTACACAATCTGAACTTAAATCAGAGAAGAAGTCAATAGGGGAGATAAATAAAATGGAAATGAATACTGAAATTTTTAATGCATATCGGAGTTTAATATATAAATTATGTGGAATATATTTTACAGATAGTAAGAAATATTTATTAGAAGGTAGAATCGTTAGACGACTTACATCCCATAAGATGAATAGTTTTGAGGAATATTTACGATTTGTGGATTCTCCTAACGGAAGGGCTGAATTGAATGAGTTGCTTGAAGCAATTACTATAAATGAAACATATTTTTTTAGGGCACCACAACAATTTGATGCTTTAGAAAAAACTATAATTCCCGAACTTATAGCATCCAAAAGCAGCAAGAACCCCACGATTCGTATCTGGGTCGCGGCTTCATCTACAGGTGAAGAAGCATATACTATTGCGATGATAGTGCAAGAAAAATTAAAAATTAAATACCCTGGCGTTAATTTTCATATTTTAGCATCAGATATAGATAGAACTGTAATAGAACAAGCAAAAAAAGGTATATATAAAGAATATGCGGTCCGAAATATTCCTAAGGACCAATTAATAAAATATTTTAAATTTGACGGAACAAATTATATTTTATCAGACCAAATAAAGAAAATGGTTAATTTTACTAATATAAATTTATATGAATCGAAACAGATGAGAATGATGCGTGATATTGATGTAATATTTTGTTGTAATGTGCTGATATATTTTGATACTGCATCTAAACAACAAGTAATATCTTATCTTTTTGATGCTCTAAATAAGGGTGGATATTTATTTATAGGTTATTCGGAATCGCTACACGGAGTATCAAAGGCATTTAAATTAATTCACCTTCTAAAAGCAATGGTATATAAAAAAGAATAATATTTTTTTATAACATTCTTGCTTTGAAGACATTAAAGAACTAAAAACAGATATAAAAATATCTATACAAATAAATTTAATATTGTAAAAGATATATCTGCAACAGTTCCCAATATTTTGGTTATTCAAGTCGTTTTTTTCTATCACTTACACTTTATTTTGAAAAAACATTTTGTTTTTTCAAAACTTCTTTTTCTAATTTGCCCAATTGACTGCCCTTTTACCACATTTAACCTTTAAATCAATATATATAAAATATAGATTATGGTAATATCAGAAACTTTGATACATTTAAGAATGCTATTGAAAATTATTTAGAATAATATATAAAAAAATGATACCGTTTGGCATCATTTTGAAGTTATTTGTTAATTTACTACTATTATTTTTATAATTTAAGAGGTGTGATAGAAAACATCACAAATGCCTAAACTAATTAAATTACAAAATTACGAAAAAAAAATGAAAAAACAAAATAATAATGAAAATAAAAAAACATAAATACAGTAACCTATGGCTATATGAAACCTCAATATAAACTAACCTTTTATATATTGTTTTTTTTAATTCCGTATATATATCGGATATATTTCAATTAATCCATTGGATAGTTCTAACATAATATAATACATACCATTAGAAACGGGTGTGTCGTCAGGAAAACGCCCATTCCAACGTTCACAATATACAAAACCTGCTGCCCTTTTCTCATTTTCAATTATTGTTCTAACATATCTGTTAGATTGGTCTATTATACGCATAGTTGCAACAACATCTTCGTCTATTTGATAAACAATTTCTGCTTCATATGGTATTTTTAATGGATTAGGAGCAACTGTTTTAATATATTTTGGACTATAATTGCATAAAGTAGTATCAGTTTTAAAACAATTATTTCCACCACAAAAACGTAGAATAATCGGTGTCTCAATATTTGCAGGCACATTAAAAATGTATTCCATTTTACTAACAGGAATACTTGATATTTGTATAAATGTTTTTCCTGTATCAGTAGACATAAGAACGGTAATAGTATTATCTATTAAACTTGTATCAATATTACTCCACGTAATAGTTCTACTTGGACATATAGTAAAACAAGGTTCTATTGTTATAGGAAATGGAGCGGGTTTTATAGTTAACGGAAATATATTAGTAGAATCAATAGTATTATATCTTTTATAAATAATTTTTCCGAAGATAGTAGTATCATTTTTGTTATCTATACAATCAAAGACAGGAATACAAGGTATAGTTGTCTTGATTTCAAATTTATCAGATAAAGGGTCTAAATCAGCATTAGCAATATATACCCAATCAATATTATCAAAACTATAATATAATTCTACGTTATCCACACATTCATATTGTCCTTCTATAATAAACTCTCCACCTACAATTAATGTGTCTATACTTCCAACATTTGCAATAACATTTGGTCTGTGGAATATGAATAACCCCGTAGTATCAGCATTTTTAATAGGGTTTGTTGCAGATTGGACTATAATATATCCTATTGTTCCAATTAGTTGATTATCTACAACAATATTAAATGTTGCAGTATCATTACTATTAGGGTAATCAGTAGCAAGCGGTATTAAACTATCTTTGCCTATTTCTTTGAACAAAACATTAACTAAACTATTTCCTTGTATAATGTTTTTCCAACTAATTTTAACAGTATCGCCGAAACACCAATCAGTTTTATAAGAATCATCCCCATCTTTAGTTAACATATCTATAGTTCTTTCTAATGGTGTTCCAATTATGTATAGCCCTATATTTGTTGTAACGACTATATCATTTCTGCCATCACCATCTACATCTGCAACAGAAACAGAAGTAATCGTTTCATTACCAAACTTATATGTAAATATTGTGTCAAAATATTGACCTGAACGAAATTTTAATGATTGATAATCATTCATTCTTAATACAAAAATTTTTGAACCCGATACTATTAATATCTCATCTTTGCCATCAACTCCATCTAAATCATTAACAGCAGCAAGCCATCCCTGAATAGGGAAAGTGCAAATTGTATCAAAGTTTCTTAAAGATGTATTTGGCGGTGATGCTTTAGGAGTAAGATAAGGAGAAGAGTTATATCTTAATATAATTAATCTACTTCCAGCATAATCAAAGTCGCGTGTAGTTTGTGTGGCTATAATTTCTTTTCCAGGATTATTTGGATAGTATGGTGCCCACTGATTATTACTGCGACCATCTACATTTCCAATGCCAATAGACCAATAATGATTATTACCTGCAAAGAAAGGTAATAGTTTCTGTTCATCATCAGTATCATAAAAATCATAAAGAGGATTTCCATAAATATCAAATAAAAACATTCCAGAACGTCCTGATGATAATGGATTTCCTGTTCCATTATATTCGGTAGTAGCAAGTATATATCGTTCTTCCCACCCGAAATTAGCGTCAGTCAGTTCCACAAAATAGGAACGCACTCTCGGCTTTGATTCTACTTCATCATATAGTTCCCAAGTACCATTTCCCTCTGATAACACTCCGTCTTTATCTAATCTAAAATTAAATATATATGATAAATCAGGATATGTTGAAATCCATACCTGCGAATTATATATTTCATCGTTATATCTAACAGGCGATACTATACAAGGCAGAAGCACATTGTTACTGGTATCCCGATTAGAAATAGGAGAAATTGATGGTTGTGCAAAAGATACTTGCGGACCCAAATGTATTCTATATTCATAATCATCGCCAATATCAGGCAAAGGAAATGTTATATTACTATGATGCAAATTGAATGCAGTCAGTCCTCTAAAATATGGACGTTGTTTAATATCACCCCATTCTCCTCTAACAACACTTGGTTGTGACATATCTGCTGTAGCATATACCATATAACCTGCAGAGTCATTTGATATTCCCCAGTCATCTAAATATCTTTTTCTCGCATAAATAGGTTTTATTGATGCAGAATAATTTGGAATATAATCTTTTAATTTTACAGGGTCATATTGTAAATTTAATGCTATTCTATTCGTAAAGTGGAAATTATTAGTAGTATGATTCCAACCACCAAGATAAGTTACTGCAAGTGAATCCACTCTTTCTGCTTCAATAGATTCAAATCCCAAGATTAATGTTCGTCCTGAATTTTCAGGTGAATCCAGAGACGAAGCCGTATCCAATAACGCTGATATACCAATAATTTCATTGCCATTGGAATCATTATTTCTAATACAGAAATGACTCAATGTTTTACCTGAACCATCTAAAATAATTAGTGTGTCGCCGATAATTGCAGCAATTTCATTAGGTGAATATCTAAACTCACTTGAATTTAAAATAATTGGTGAATTATGAACAATATTTCCAATTAGTGGCTGCACATCGCCACGTATTTCATTAGAAAACCATTTTATTTTAAATGAATCTAATTCTTGAAATCTTTCTGACCTATTTTTATTATATTTAGTTGCAGATAGATTACCATCAGGATACATCCAATTACTTGGACTTGCAGGTGTTTGCCCGTATAACTGAAAACTTACAGCAAATAAGCAAAATATTAAGATAAATCTTTTATTAATATACATCATATGGCGTTATTATTATTTTTATATTTGTTATGTTATAATTATCGGTATTTATATAGATATATTAACTCAAATAGTGTGCCAAAAATAAAAGATTTGTTTAATTTTACTATGCAATACGAAAAAATAACGTATCAACTACTCGCCTTCGTCTATTCTGCCATCGTCAAGATTTCTTTCTCTCTTTTGTTTATAATCATTAAATCTGTAAGATAAGCCAAGAACAAAACCACGAGAATTCATCTTGTCGTTATTTTCAGAATATAATACACCAGGTATATCTGTAAAACTATTCCATTGTCTTGTGTTGAAAATATCTTGAAAACGCAATGAAATATTAAACTGACGAGAAAAATTTAATCGGAACGATGCATCAAGATTCCAATTTCCTTTTGATTCACCTTGTGCCTGCAATATTTTAGAACGAATATTTGCACTTAAAGTTATATTTAAAAATCGTTCAAACAAATCAAGTTGCGAATTAACTCTTGCTGTCCAATTGATAGCAGCCCGCTTGCTTGAACCGATATTAGAAGCATCAATATTATATGAATATAAAGAATAATTTGCATCTGTCTTCCAATTATCAAAAATTTGATACATATATATTAATTCAAATCCCGTTCTTGAAGCAGTAGAAATATTCATCGGCATAGATAAAGTGGTATCTCCACCTAAAACCTCTCTGTAAGATTCAATTACATCAGTAGAATATTTATGAAAAAGTGTTGCTGTTAAAGTAGATTTTTCATAATTCATTAAATAACCTAACTCAAAATTATAATGTGATTCGGGTTTCAATTCTGGATTACCTTTTCTTAAATTTAGTGGATTTTCGTAATTAATTATTGGGTTTAAATCCCAATAACTTGGTCTTCGCATTCTGCTTGAAAAATTAGCACTTATTTGATGGTTAATATTTAAATCATAACCTAAATAAACACTTGGAAAAAAGTTTGGATAATCATTTTTAAAACTTAATTCGGGTTGCAAAATAGAATTAAAATCCATAATAGTTTCCTCTACTCGCACTCCAACATTTGTTTTAATTACATCAAATAACTTAGTAGAACCCGTAATATATGCTGCAATAACTTGTTCTGTAAATTCAAATTTATTTATTCTACTTGGAATTGGAATCCAGATATTATCAATCAAATCATCTAAATGGTTATCTATATTTCCTGTTCGAGTATTATATTTTCCCCCTGCTTCTAATTTGAAGTTAGTTCCGATAGGTTTAGCATAATCAATCTGTGCTGTATAACTATCAAACTTCATATCTGAACAATTTTGTTGTTTAGAAAAAATTGAATTATCAAAATCAGGTATTATAAAATTATATTGATTGTAATATGTTAATCCTTCTCTGTCCATATTATTGTAATATAAATCAATGTATAGTTCGTGACCTTTATCTTCGAAATTATGTTTATATGAAAGAGTATGTTCAAAATTAGTTCCGAAAGGACTTTGGTTATCTTCTTCTCTTGTATAATAATCTATCCAAGTATTTTCATTATCATATATCCAATATTCGTTTTCGTTATTACTTTTTCTTTTATTAGCACCTGCGTTAAAAGTGTAAGTCAAAATATCTGATTTACTAAAATTATAATCAGCCCCTATTTTACCTCTGAAGCCCTGCATTCCACCATTATTATTACCTTTATGTAATAATGTTTGTAAAGTATCTTTGCCATTTAAAAGTGTTCTATGTCTTTTGGATTCACCACTCCTATTGCCCATTCTACTTGAAAGATTAGCAAAAAAATTCCATTTGCCAACATTCATATTCATAGCAATAGAACCTGCATATCTTGGGTCTCCTACTTGGTTAGTGCCACCATTAAGATTTACCAAACCATTAAAACCATCTTCTCTTTGTCGGGTAGTTACGATATTTATCATACCTGCAGTTCCATCAGCATCGTATCTTGCACCTGGATTAGTAATTAACTCTACTGCTGATACCATTGTAGAAGGTATTTGTTCTAATGCTTCAGAAGCGGTAAGATTGGTAACTCTACCATCAATCATTATTTTAACATTAGAACTTCCTCGCAAACTTACATTATCATCTTGGTCAACGGTTACAGATGGAATGTTTGCAAGCACATCAAGTGCCGAACCACCAATATTAGAAGCATCTTGTTCTATATTGAATACTTTTCTATCCAAGCCAACTTCTATTGCTTCTCGCTGAGCAACGACTTGAACTTCTTGTTGCATAATTGCAGCCATTTTTAATATTAGGTCGCCGCAATTATGGTCTTGCTTTGACGGATTTATACTAATGTTTTTAACAAATATAGTATCATACCCAACAAATTTTACTTCAATGTTATAATTTCCATTACTTACATTTAAAGTAAATTTACCTTGTTTATCAGTATATCCACCTGTAATCAGTTTGTTTGTTTGTGGATTGTGGACAGTAACTGTTGCTCTTGCAACAGGATTTTTGCTATTGCCATCAATAATTTTACCCGTAATTAATCCTGAAGCAGGAGCAGATGGATTATCAGTATTGGAACGAGTTCTTGGTTGTGAAATTAGTTGCTCTGAAGTAAAAATTAGTAGCAACAGAGAAAAAGCAATTGCTATTTTTAAGTAATTCATAAATTTGAAAAAAAAAATTATTTATTAAAGTAAATTAGACACAAATTATTAAAAAAGGTTTAATTTTTTTGTTTTTTTAATTATTTTTTATTATTTTTGTAATTATGAAAAATTGTTTGTCAAAAAAATATTTACTTTTAAATAAAGTTTTATTCTTTATTGCATTGGGTTTAATGCCTTTTATTTATAGTTGTTCTAAAGATGCCCCTGTTCAAACTCATTATAGTAATCCTAACTTTGTCGCCTATCAATGTGAAAATGGTGGCAAATATGGATTTAAAGATAAAGGAACAGGAGAGCAAATTATAGAATGCAAATATAACTCTGCTATGGATTTCACTGATGGCTTAGCCGCTGTTATGATAAATCTTAAATGGGGATTTATAAATTCCAAAGGCGAAGAAGTAATTCCTTTAAAATATGATAGATGCTATCCTTTTAGTGATGGTTTAGCTGCTGTAAGATTAAATAATAAATATGGCTTTGTAGATAAAAATGGAAAAGAGGTTGTGCCTTTAAAGTATGAAAACTTCTATTCTGATTTTTCTAAAAATGTATTTGGTTATAGCGAAGGATTAGTAGCAGTAAAATTAGGCAAATGGGGATTTATAGATAAAGAGGGAAATATTGCTATTCAATTTGTTTATGATTACGCCTATTATTTCAAGAATGGGCAAGCACAAGTGGATAGAGACGGTTGGATTAGATGTGTACTTAAAAATGGTGAATATACTCCTTGTAATTAGTAAAAAATAGTAGTGTTATAGAAACTATTATTATATTAAGAGTTATTGTTCTAAACTTGTTTCCGATTATTTATTAATAAATATAGAATATGTAAAAGAAGTTCTGTATGGTAAAATAATAAATATTCTTTCTAAAAACATTACTAAAAATTGAAAAAAAAAAATGTAATCTTAATTGTAACAAAATTATGCCAATTTACGAATATAAATGCGAACAAACAGGAATTATATATGAAGTTTCGCAAAGTATAAAAGATGAATCCTTAACTAAATGTGCTAATCCCAATTGCGGATGTAAAGGTATGGCTAATACTTCCAGAATTATTAGTAAAAACATTGGGGTTGTTTTTAATTGTGGTGGTTTTTATGAAACCGACTATGTCAGAAAAAATAATTCTACAAAAAATACATCTGAAAAGGTATCACCACCTACTTCTTGTGGCTGCAACGAATGTCCACACGCAAAATAAAAGTTTTTAAATATAATACGTAATTTAATATTTTTTGTAGCAGTAAAATAATTTATATTATTTACTGCTACACTGCCAACATAAATGCAGTTGAATGTAATAAAACATATAATGTAACTTATGGCTGTAATGTTATAGCAATATATTTACAAAACTCTGAACATCATTAACAGGAGTTTGCTATATGTTATAGCAAACTCCAATTAATAGCATTATTCAAACAACTTAACAAAGTTTTCTTGTCTTGCTGCTATTTATTTCAATATTTCCAATGCTTCTTTAATTGTTTCTTTTACATGTGAAGCAGATTTATCAAATAGTGCTTTTTCGTTTGGTTCTAAATTAAGTTCAACAATTTTTTCTATACCATTCTTACCAATAACGATAGGTACCCCTACGCATACATCCTTATAGCCATATTCACCATCAATCAGAACGGTGCAAGGAAGAATACGTTTTTGATTTTTAACTATTGCTTCTACAATTTCAGCACTGGCGGTTCCTGGAGCATACCATGCCGAACCTGTTTGTAAGTATTTAACTATTTCGCCACCACCATTAGCAGTTCTTTCGCAAATAGCATCTAACTTATCTTTCGGAATAAAATCAGTAATAGGAATACCTGCAACTGTGGTATAACGTGGTAATGGCACCATCGTATCACCATGTCCGCCTAAAACTAATGCTTGAATGTCTTTTGGCGAGATGCCTATTTCCATTGAAAGAAATGTTCTATATCTTGCTGCATCAAGGATTCCTGCCATTCCAATAACTTTATTTCTTGGAAGTTTTGTTTTTTGCAGTGCAATATATGTCATCACATCAAGCGGATTGGATACTATAACAAAGATTGCATTCGGGGAATGTTTAACTGCATTTTCAGCACAACTACTAACAATTCCTGCATTTGTTTTTAATAAGTCATCTCGCGACATTCCAGGTTTGCGAGCAATTCCTGCTGTGATAATTACAATATCTGAATTTGCAGTATCGTTATAATCAGCAGTAGGAAGCAAACAAGCAGATGAATCTAATATCGGCATTGATTGATACATATCCAATCCTCTGCCTTTGCAAACACTTTCATTAACATCAAATAGAACAATGTTTTCTGCGATTTCTTTGTTTGCTAAAACTTGAGCACATGTAGCGCCTACATTTCCAGCGCCACCAATAACTGTAACTTTCATAAACTAACCTTTTAAAATTTTAATGTCTAATAAAAACACAAATATAATATTTTTTTGTGACAATATTATTGCTAAAACATAATAAAGAAAATAATATGTTTAGCAATAATAATCTTATTTATATTGTAAAGTTATTGGATAGTCCTTTGCTAATAGAATCATATCACAGATTTCTCGGACTGCTCCTTCACCACCTTTCTTACTACAAATATAATTAACTTTGTCTTTAACTATATCCATCGCATTACTTGGACAAGCAGAAAAACCGCATATTTCTAATAACTCAATATCATTAATATCATCACCAATAAATGCAACTTCAAATAGTGAAATATTTGACATTTCAAGGAATTCTAACAAAGCAGTTTTTTTTCTTTTTATTCCTACTAAACTATAAGTTATTTTAATTTTTTCTGAACGTTTGACGGGAATTTCTGAATCATCGCTACTCATAATCATTGTATTTATATTGCTTTGATTAAGTAAAGATATTCCCATACCATCATAAACACAGAATTTCTTGAATTGCAATCCTTCCATAGAATAGTAAATTCCGCCATCAGTAAGAGTTCCATCAACGTCCATAACAAATAGTTTTATTTGTGAAAGTTTTTGATAAAGTTCCTTTTTATTTAGCATAGAACCGTTTTTATTATTTATTTTCAAGTTGATTGTCTTTTACTTCATCGTCTATTTCGTGTGCTGCTTTTTTAAATTCTTTAATGCCAGAACCAAGTCCTCGCATTAAATCAGGAATTTTTTTAGCACCAAAAAGTAAAACAAGTGCCACAACGATTAGAATTATTTCGGGAGTTCCGAGTCCAAACATAGTTATCTCAATTTATTAAAATACAATATACGTTTTTTTTAAAAATGTTTTTATAATTTTTATTTTTGTTATTTTGTATATAGTTATATTTTTTCATATTACTTTGAAATTATATAACATTCTACGCGTCTGTTTTTTGCTCTACCTTCTTCTGTATTATTAGAAACAACAGGGTTCAATGCCCCCCGCCCCACAGTAGTAATTCTTTTCTTATCTACTCCTTTATTAACCAAATAGTTCATAACTGATTCTACTCTTTTTTGTGATAGCGTCATATTTGCTTGAGGAGTTCCAACGTTATCGGTATTACCTTCTAATCTTATTTTCATTGTTGGTGATTCTTGCATTAATTTTGCTAATCTATCAAGTTCGGGAAAAGATTCAGGCAATAAATCAGATTGAGCGAACTCAAAGAACAAATTATTTATTACTATTGCTTGCCCTTGCTCTAAAGGAACTAAATATAAATCTCTTTTAATTTCATCTGTATTACTTTTTAATTTAGTAAAGTCAAGGTTCTCGTTTATAGCGATATAATCTTTTGCTTCAGCACGGAAACCATATTTTTCATTAGCAGGAAGGGCAATTTTATATTCACCTGTTATAGTATTAGCACGAGCAATACCCATATTTTCGCCTGTTGATAATTTTTCGTAATAGATATTTGCAGCAACGGGTTTATTAGTTTTTTTGTCTATTACTTTACCTGCCACGAGAACAACTTTTTCAGGACGAAGTTCTTGTGGCAGTGCTACTCTAAAAATATCTTCATTTCCCATTGAATTTTGTGACGAAACAAAGTAAGCATAATCACCTGACGCTGTAATAGTAAAATAAGCGTCCCAACCATTAGTATTTATTTTTGGTCCCAAATTAACAGGTTCAGACCATCGCTTCCAGGTATCATCAAGACGTTTAGTCATAAATATATCATTACTACCATAGCCAGGATAACCCGCCGAAGAAAAATATAACGTCACCCCATCAGCAGCAAGAAAAGGCGAATCTTCCCTATCAGGGGTATTTAATCCTGTTCCTAAGTTCATAGGTTTGGACCACGTGCCATCATCATTTAAAAAACTAACATATAAATCACTATTTCCATAGCCATCTGTTCCTTGTATAGAAAGTATAAGTATTTTACCGCTACTTGCAAGGCAATAACTTCCCTTTCCGCCTGTATTATAGAAATCTCTTATTCTGACAAGTTCAGGCATAGACCATTCATTTCCTTTTTTATAAGTCATAGAGAACCCTGCTCCTACTCTGCCGTCAGGATGATAAACATTTCCAACAAGCATAGAATTGCCATCAGGAAGTATTGAAATAGCAAAACTATTAAATTTAGTATTTAGAGGTGAACCAATATTTTTTGCAGGTTGAAACTTTCCATTTTTGTCAATTTCTGAATACCATATGCTTTGCTGTCCTGTATTTTCAGGATGCCGTTCTCTTGTAAAATATATTATTTTGCCATCAGGTGCTATAACAGGTGCAAGTTCAGCAGCCCGAGAATTGATGTTCTCTCCTAAATTTTCAGGGTCACCCATTTCCATTATATCATTGGAAAAGTTAATTTTAACCTCTATCGGTTCTTTTGAATCTGAAATTGCTACAGCATCTATTTGATATTCGTCATTGTATCTATAAGTATTGACATCAATACGAACTTGTGATACCTTAAAACTTGTTTTTTCGCAATAGATATTAAACATTTTTCCTTGCCGATTATCTGATGGTCTTGGGTCAGAGTTCATATAGATTATAGTATCATTGTCTCTGCCAATTAATGTAACTTTAACAATAGCACCAGGGTTAAGGTTTTCATATATTGCAACTTGTTCTACATTTATTGGAGTATTATACCCCAATATTATGTAGTCATTTCTTCTTATTGCTTGTGGTGACCACGCACATACGCTCTCGCCAAAATTAGGCATAACACTTGGTTTTCCTAATAATTGATTAGGCGAATAACAATTATTATTAAGACCGCGATCTTTCTTGTGACCAGAATTGTCTATTACTTTATCAGCCCAATAGACAGATGCAAATGTAGAAGTAGCAAAAGTTAGGACTAATAATATTGAAATAACTAATGTTATTAATACTGATATTACTATGTGTTTCATCTTTATATTTTTAATCATTATATAAAATAATTTTTTCTATATTTTTTCTATAAGCGTTACCTAATTTTTATATAATTATAATAAAAAAAATTTTACAAAAATACGTTTTTTTTTGTAAAATATTATTTTTGTATATTATTAGCAATAAAAACAATATTCGCCAAATCAATTAAATAATCAAAATTTAAAATTATATTTATTATATTCATTAATAAAATCAATATCTTATATTACTTCCAAATATTATTTGTATGAGTATATATATTGTTTGGCAAAGTTTTTACATAAAAAAAAAGGAAATGAAATAGTATAATATTAAAATGGAGAGTTTATGCCTTTTGCAATAGCAGGTCAAGCCCGAATAAGAACTAATACTCCCGCAGAAAATGCTTATAATGCTATGGATACTGCAGGAAGAGATATATCCTTGAGACAATTAAGATTATCAACAGGCAAACGAATTAATAACGCCGCCGATGATGTAGCAGGTTATATTACATCCCGTTCATTGTTAGCACGTAACGGCGCATTAAATGCCTGCAAATTAACAGTAGGAGATGCGTTTAATGTATGTCATATAGCAATGGATTCTTTAGAAAGCATAAATGGATTAATGACTTTAATAAAAGATGCTACTGCACAAGCAGCATCAGGAGCATTGGGAACAGATGAAAAAGTAGCATTGGCAAAAGCATCTTATAGATTAGCACAGCAAATACAAACAATAGCGGATTCAAGTGTATTTGGTGGAAGACAATTATTAGATACGGTATTTACTGCTAATTTTATAATAGGATATGATGCAAAAAATACTTTATTGTCTTTAACGATTGATATGCGAGAGGAAAATACAGAATTTGATATAAATACAGGTGGTTTAATGAACGTTAATGCAGTGCCAACAGAAAGCACAGTTATGCCAGGATTAGGAAAAATGGTTAATAACGAATTCTGTGCTATACCAGGATTAAATTTAGAAGATTTATTTTTAGTATCTATGGAAGATTTAGGAATATTCCACGAAGATAGAATAGGAACTACAATGACTTCATTAGCAAATGCAATACAAAATATAAATAAAACAGCAACTTATTTAGGAGGAATATCTAATAGATTAACCTCGCAAGAAGAACTATTAAAAAATCAAATTACAAATTACAATGCAGCAATATCTCGGGTAGAAGATGCTGATGTAGCAAAGGAGCAATTACATTTAATAAAATCACAATTTTTACAACAAACTTCAATTACATCATTAGCACAAGCGAATCAAAATCCAAATGCTTTTATGAAATTACTTAACTAAGAAACTAATTTTTTTGACATATAAAATACCTTAACATTTTCTTTAATTAATATATTATTAATTAGTTAATAAAGATAAATAAAATAAATTAATATTATTACTATTAATTTTACCTTCTTATACACATATACAGCAGTATATGTGTTTTTTTATAATTTAATGTTTAATTGTTTGCAAAATCACGAATGTGGTTATTAAAATTTCAATGGTGGTTATTAAAAAATACTAATATTTTTTATATATTTGCAAATGATAAATTACAACGAAATAAAAGAAATAGAACAAAAAATAATAGAATATAGAAGACATTTACATACTAATCCTGAATTAAGTTTTAAAGAATATGAAACACAAAAATATATTATTGATGTTTTATCTAAATTAGAAATTGTATGTGAAAGTATAGGTAATACAGGAGTCGTAGCCCATATTGGGGATGTAAAAAAATATTCTGATAATTGCATCGCTTTTAGAACAGATATGGATGCTTTGCCTATATTAGAAGATAGTGATATATCGTTTTGTTCTATAAATAAAGGAATAATGCATGCCTGTGGACACGATTTGCATATTGCAATGTTGCTTGGTGCTGCTGAAATATTTCAAAAAAACATATACAAATATAAAGGATGTATAAAATTAATATTTCAACCTGCTGAAGAAGTATTTCCAGGTGGAGCAAAAATAATGATAGAAGCAGGTTGTTTGAAAAATCCTACTCCTAAAATGATTTTTGCACAACATATAGACCCCGATAATGAAGTAGGAAACTTTTCGGCAGCAATCAATAAAGCAATGGCTTCTACTTGTGAGTTTAAAATAACTATTAAAGGCAAAGGCACACATGCTTCAACCCCATATAAAGGTATAGACCCTGTGTTAGTTGCTTCAAATATAATTAATTTTGCTCAAGCATTTCAAATTAGAAATAATAATCCTGCTGAACCGATAGTGCTATCAATATGTGCAGTTAATGGTGGAATTGTAAATAATGCATTTCCAGATAAAGTTGAAATGCTTGGAACTTTAAGAAGTTTTGATGAAGAACAAAGAAATAATTTATTGGCAAAGTTTACAGATAAGGTTGGATTGCTCTGTGATGTTTATGATGCTAAATGTGAATTTCAAATAAATTTGGGCTATCCTCCTGTAGTAAATGATAAAAAGTGTTTTAATTTAGTTAAAGAAAGCGTAGACGAATTGTTTGGAAAGAATAGTTTTAATATTTGTTCGCCGAAGATGTGGGCAGAAGATTTTTCTTATTATGCAAATGAAATACCATCTTGTTTGTTTTTTACAGGCATAAATAAAACTGGCTGTAAAGAAATATATCCTCTCCATAGCAATAAATTAAACCCAAGTGAAGATGCACTAATTATGGGAACAGCAGTAATGGTTAGCATTGCCAATAAGTTTTTTCAACTATTCTGATTTAATAATCTAATATAATCTTATGAAAAATAAAACTTTAATTGCTAAAACAATTAAATATATAACATATTGCCATAGCAAAAAGTGTGTAAAATTATACATTTTTTTAAAATAGATTTTTTTTGCAATTAATTCAAAAAAAAACATTATTTTTGAAATGTATCATATAAAAGTATTATTAAATAAAATAATTTTGAGAGAGGGTGGAATCAATATTAATATTTGAAATTATATTAACAGGTATAGGTGCAGGATTATTTTCAGGAATGTTCGGTATAGGTGGCGGAATAATTATCCTACCTGTATTAATGATTTTTTTGGAGTTGCCTGTTCACTTAGTAGTAGGAACTTCGCTTACAGCGTTGCTATTACCAAATAATTTTTTCGCATTAAACAATTATAGGAAAAAAGGGCTTTTATATATAAAAGGTTCTTTAATTGTTGCGTTAGGAATGATAGTTGGCAATTTTTTCGGTGCATCTTTTGCTTTACAAACAGGTGGCGAATATATAAAAATTTTATTTGGTATTTATCAAATAATTGTGGGAATAAAATATATTAAACCTATATATATGTTTAATAAAATATTTAGAAAAATAGAATATAATACAGAAGAACTTATATATAATGCTTCTGAAAGTATAAAGATTTATATATTTATAATATGCGGTGTTCTTGCAGGAGTATTAGCAGGAATGTTTGGAATCGGCGGCGGACTGATAATTACAACTATACTAATTAGTGTTTATAATATCAATCCAAAACAAGCGGTTGCCATTTCATTAGCCGCTATGTTTTTACCTGTTGGTCTTCCTGGTGTGATGCTTTATTATAGTGATGGGTATGTTAATATTACTTTTGCTTTGTTAATTGGATTAGGAATAGAACTCGGTAGTAATGTTAGTTCCAGGATTGCTTTGAAAATGAAAATGAATATATTTAAACAAATATTTGGGATGTTTTTATTCATTTTAGGTATATATTTTATTTATATAGGTGTTGATAAAATTATTAATCAATAAATATTATCTTATTTATAACATATTTTCTAATTACTACTTGCTATTATTTGATTAATTATATCATTAAAATCTTCAGCGGTAAGATAATGTTTTTTAGAACAAAACTGACATATTAGTTCTGATTGACCTTTCGCTTCCATATCTTTTATTTCTTCTATACCTAATGTTATAAGTTTATTTTTAAAGTTCTCCTTATTGCAACGACAATAAAAATCAATCTGTCTGTTCTTAATAATATCAAAACTAAAAGGCAATATCTCCATCAAAATATCTTCTATTTCTTTTGGACTTGTATATGTTATAGAATTTAAAATATTACTTTTTTTAATATCAAACATCTTTTCTTTCATATTATTAATCTCATATTCAGAAACATTCGGCATCGCTTGAACTAAAATACCATTAGAGTTAATTATCTCAACGTTATTAGCATCTGTGTTAAGGATTATAAAGGATTCAATTTGCTCTGATTGTAAAAAATAAGAATTAAATGCTCCTTCAATATCAAAATCAACAATTGGAACGATACCTACAATTGGTGCAATATGGTTATATAGAATGCGAGATACTTTTAATAAAGGAGTAACGGAATTATTAGGAGTATGATTTTCTCTAACAAAACCTCTACATTCACCTGTATGTAATACTTCGGCATAAATTTTATTTATTGCATTATTTGTATCAATATCTACAATAACTCGTTCTTCGCCTTTAAGAAACATTGAAATCATAGTAGCAGCCGTCAATGTTTTTGATAGTAGAATCGCAGGGTAAAGATTTAAACTATGATTATTTTGAGCAATTCTTATTGTATTAGTATTTTTAACAAATACTGCTCTAAAATAACCATTTTTAGATAAAACACTTATTGCTCTATCTCTAATTTTAAATTCATTTTTTATATTATCTAACATATTAAGTTAATACTAAAAAACAAAATGAGATAATTATTAATTCTGTATAGAATCATATTTTTTTACCATTGAACTATACTTACCCATTATTATGTTTATTTTATTTATTAATGTATTACTCTTTATCGATAAATTATAATTCAAATTTACTGCATTATGATGCTTCTTCACTGCACATTCACTATTTTTTGTATAAATAACAACGTCATCTTCTGATATGTATTTAGTGTTTTCTACTAATTCATAATTACTCGATATTATCTTGTTATTATCTGATATTATCTCATTATTTTTCTTCATTATACTTAAATTACGCTTCAATATTATATATGCTTCTTTCAATTTATCATAATACTGCTCTAATATATCAAAATTCTCTTTCAACATCTCATAATGTTGCTCTAATATATCAATATTATCGTACAGAATTTTATAATTCTGTTCCATTAAATTATTATTAATTGTTTTTTCTTTGTCTGTCATTATTTACAAATATAATAAAAAAAATATATATATTTGTAATATTTAAAAATATATTCACTTTTGGTTCTGCTTTATATTCTTCTTCTAAATCCTTCACCCATAACTTCGTGTATATTATTTGTTATCATAAATGCGTTGGGGTCAGTTTTTTTTACAATATCGTTTAATCTTGGAATTTCTTTTATAGATACAACAGTTAAAATAATTTCTTTATCTATATTACGATATGCTCCCCTTGCTTTAATAGCAGTAGCACCACGCGATAGTTCTTTAAATATAGCATCTGCAATTTCGTTGCTTCTATCTGTAATAATTAACGCCTGTCGTGCATAATCAACACCAGCAATAATAACATCCACAATATAACTTGAAACAAAAAGCGAAAGCAAAGCATATAAAATAAGCGTAACCACTGAACTTGGAAGTGGTAACCCTTTTAAATAAAATATAATACAAGCCGTTATTATAACAAAGAAATCAATATATATTATTGCCTTACCTGGCATAATACCATATTTTTTCTGGAATATAGCAGCAGGTATATCAGAACCACCTGTCGTTCCTTTAAATTTAAAAATTAAGCCCAAACCAATTCCCAAAAGCATAGACGCAACTAAAATAAGAAATATAAAATCATTAGCCACTAATTCTTTAACAAATTCTGTATCCTGTATTCTAATAAATCTAAGACCAGGAAAAGACCCTCTAAATATATCAAGGAAAATTGCTGAAAATGTAAATCCATAAAAAGTTCGCCAACCAAATTGATTACCCAATACTATTAGTCCCCAGATAAACAAAGGAATATTAATTGTCCATTTTAATAATCCTATTGAAATTTTCCCATCAAAGATATAATATAATGCCATTGATAAACCTGATGCACCGCCGGGGACTATAAATACATCTACTAACATTGCTATACCTAAACTCATTATGGCTGAACCGATAGTGATTATTGTATATTCTTTAAGAGTATTTTTTGATATTTTTATTTTTTTCATATTACAAAAATAAGATTTTTTATGGATATTATACTTGTATTTATTAAAATATAAAATGATAACTTTATCATATTTTTTTTATTACAATTATAATGAATTTATGTGATATTGTAAAAAAAGCATTGTTTTTCGCTTATCTTTACTTCCCAAAATAAAAATTGTTAATAACTTTTAAATAAAATATTTGGAAAATTGAAATAAAAGTGTTAATTTTGTGTTAAAATATAATGAAAGTGTGTTAAAATATAATAAAAGTGTGTTAAAATATAATAATAAAAGTGTTTAGTTTAACCCGTTTTAAAATTATTTAAAGTATTAATATGGTAACGTTCAAAGGTAGTGAAACATTTATTTTAGACCCTAAATGTAGAGTCAATATACCTGCAAAAATGAAAAAGTGTATTCCTGCAGAAGCAGAAAACACTTTCGTTCTTATGCGTGGAGTAGGTAAATGTATTGCTGCTTATCCTAAAAATGTTTGGGTAACCAAATATCAACCTCTATTAGAAAATTTAAATCAATTTAATAGCGATCATATTAAATTAATGCGTATGATGTTACAACATTGCGAAGATGTAAGTTTAGATTCGGTTCAAAGAATAATGCTTCCAAAAGATTTGCTTGACTTTGCAGGTATTGAGGGCAGCGTTACACTAATTGGTATGCACGACTATATAGAATTATGGAATCCTGATACATATAAAAAATATTTAGATAATATTGAAGAAAATTATGAAGAAATTGCAGAAAGAGTAATGACTAGAAAAATAAATAATGAGACACAAACAATAATTTAATAAATAGAACACTCGGAGATGGCAAGCATATAATTATCATTTTGCAAAATAAAAAATATACGGAGAATATATTGTAAAAAAATTGCTTTTGATAAAAACACAATAGATATTGTAGGGTTTGCAACTTAGTTTGAGGAAGAAATAAGAACGCCATCTCCGAGTGTTCTATCATATATAGCAAAAACATTATAAATAAAATGTGAGAACAAATATAACAGAAAGAATAAAATATGATTATCATCAGCCCGTTTTGTTAAATGAAAGTATAAATTATCTGTTTAATGAAAATTTTTTTGGTGATAAAAAACAAATATACATAGATGGAACACTCGGAGGTGGCGGACATACCACTATCATTTTACAAAAACTAAAAACTATCGGGGGAAAGGTTTTTGCGTTTGATAAAGACACGACCGCCATTGCGTGGGGAAATAATTTATTTGAGGAAGAAATAAAAACGCCGTCTCCGAGCATTTCTCTGCATAATACTTCTTTTACAAAAGCGAAAGATATTCTTGCACAGCAAGGTATTTTCGAAATAAATGGTATTATTTTGGATTTAGGAGTATCTTCTAAACAATTAGATAGTAATCAATGTGGTATCAGTTATCGCTTCAATAGTCCGATAGATATGCGTTTTGATGCTGAATTAAATCCTAACAAACCAAGTGCAAAAGATATATTAAATACCTATCCTATAGACAAATTATCGGCAATTTTTTTTAAATATGGAGAAGAACCTAAAAGTAAAATCATTGCTAAAGAAATTACTGAATATAGAAAAAATAAGCCCATAGAAACCACTTTAGAACTACGAACTATTATAGAAAAATGTGTCCGAAATCCTATGAAAGCACCAACATTATCTCGCATCTTTCAAGCCATTAGAATTGAAGTTAATAATGAACTAAAAGAACTAAAAGATGCACTTATTAATATCATACCAATTCTAAAATCAGGAGGACGAATAGTAGTAATTTCATATCACTCACTTGAAGATAGAATAGTAAAAGATATTTTTAGAGAATATTCCTTTATTCCTAAAGAAAATAAATATAAATTCAAAGAACTACCTATTGAAACATCAAAAAGCGTGCCAATTTTAAAACTTTTAATATCAAAGCCTTACATTCCGTCTGGAATAGAGATAAAGCAAAATCCACGTGCCAGAAGTGCTAAAATGCGTGTTGCAGAAAAAATATAATTAATTTTTATATAATCCATTATTGTCCATTCATAGCATATAAACGAAAAAAACTAATTAGAATTATTATTATTTTTGTAAAAAATATAAAAATGAAAGATAAAATACATACTATAAAAAATATAGACAAATTACAAAAACAAATAGCTATACGAAAATCACGTAGCGAAGATTTGGTTTTAAGAAGCGAAGATGGAACTATACCAGCCGATGCAATAAAAGGCGAAGTTATTTCTATAGTTGGAAAAGATGTTATTGTAGAAGCAAAAATAAATAATGTAATAACAGAAGTACATTGTGTTCAGACAGGAACTATTATTTCTAAAAGCAAATATTCTAATCTTATTGCTACAGGTGATATAGTTTATTTTATTCATAGCCAGAACGGACTTTCTAAAATTATTAAAGTTGCTGAAAGAACAACTAAATTTTCCCGAATATCTCCATCTAATAGAAATAGAGAGCAAATCATTGCAGCAAATATAGATACTCTTCTTATTTTCGTATCTACTTTTGAGCCAGTTCTAAATACAAGATTGATTGATAGATATTTAGTAGCCGCAAGATTAAGTAATGTAGTGCCTATTATTTGTATAAATAAAATAGATTTATGTTCTAAATCAGAAATTGCTAAAATTATGTCTACATATAAGAAATTAAAGATAGAAATTCATTATATAAGTGCGTTAAATGGCGATGGAATTGATAAATTAAAGAAAAAAATCATTAATAAAAGAACAGTTGTTTCGGGTTATTCTGGAACAGGTAAATCAACATTTATGAATAAGATACTTGGCTATAAAGCACAAATCGTTAAAGATATTAGCAGTAGAACTAATAAAGGAACGCATACTACAAGTTTTTCTAAACAATATAAATTAAGTTCTAAAGGATGGATTATAGATACCCCAGGGTTAAGAGAGTTTGGTATTTGGGATGTAGATAAAGAAGAGATTGGGGTTTTATTTCCCGTTTTTCTTGATTATTATTTACAATGCAAATATACCTCTTGCACTCATACTCATGAACCCGATTGTGCTGTTATTAATGCTGTATTAAATGGGAAAATAGATGCAGAATGTTATAATAGTTATCTTAGTATTTATGATAGTTTAGAAAATTGATGTCTATATTTTATATATCCTATTTTTTAATTTCACATCTGTTAAATATATAATCTACTTTTTCAAAAATCTCATCGAAACTAAAAAAACTTTCTATTTCTTTTTTCGTAAAATGTTGCATTATTGTTTTGTTTTTTAATATAGTATCTTTAAAAGAAATCTTTTTATTCCAACTTTTCATCGCAGATTCCTGAACCATTTCATAAGCAACTTGTCTCTTTAAATCCTTATTTATTAATGCGAGCATAATTTTCTGTGAAGCATATAATCCCTGTGTTATATCTAAATTTTTTTTCATATTTTTAGGATATACTATTAAATTTTCAACTAATTCAATCGTCCTATTCAAAATATAATCAAAAGTAACTGTTGCATCAGGCATAATTATTCTCTCTACACTTGAATGCGAAATATCGCGCTCGTGCCAAAGTGCATTATTTTCCATAGCTGCTATTACATAGCCACGAAGCAAACGAACCTGCCCACTAATATTTTCCGCCGATATAGGATTGCGTTTATGAGGCATTGCACTACTTCCTTTCTGTCCTTGTGAAAAATATTCTTCTGCTTCTAATACTTCTGTTCGCTGTAAATGTCGTAACTCTACTGCAATTTTTTCAAGCAAAGAACCCGCAATAGCAATAGTAGAAATGAAATTAGCGTGAGCATCACGTTGAACTATTTGAGTAGAAATTGATGCTGGTTTTAAATTCATTTTTTTGCAAACATATTCTTCTACTTTTGGTGAAATATGCTCGTAAGTCCCTACTGCACCACTTATTTTTCCTACCGAAACTTCTCTAAATACATTATAAAACCTTTCTATATTACGCTTACATTCTTCATACCATAGTGCCATTTTTAGTCCGAATGTAGTGGGTTCGGCGTGTATTCCATGACTCCTACCAATGCAAATAGTATGTTTATATTTTAGTGCCTGTTCTTTTAGAACATCTGCTAATCTATTCATTTCATTTATTATTATACTCAATGCATAAGACATCTGAATGGCTAAAGTTGTATCTAATATATCACTTGAGGTCATTCCAAGATGTATATAGCGTGAATCTTCGCCTACAAGTTCTTCTAATGAGGTAAGAAAAGCAATAATATCGTGTTTAGTTTTGTCTTCTATTTCTTGTATTCTTGGAATATTTATTTTTGCTTTTTCTTTAATTTTTTTTAATGCTGCTTTAGGTATATTTCCTAATTTAGATTGGGCTTCACAAGCAAGAAGTTCTATTTCGAGCCATATATTATATTTATATTCATCAGACCATAGTATAGACATTTTTTTTCTTGAATAGCGAGGTATCATAATTTTTAATATTATTTTATAATTTACAAATATACAAAAAATATTTGTAAAAATAAAATAACGTTATTATATATTTATTTATACTAAATTGTGTAAGTTGTTTATTTGTTCATAAAATTGGAATTATCGTTCATAAAATTAGAATTATTGTTGAAATTAAATCATAAGATATCAAACAGGTGCATCGGTATCTATTTTTTTACATATATTGGATTCAATCAAGACAAAATATTAAAGTATATGATTCTCTATTGGATATTGTTCTGGAACTATCACAATAAAGTTTGTATATGATGCTTTATTTTTTATTGTGTTAATTATTTTCTCTGATTGAGTTTCAAAAGAAATGCTTTTCATCCGAGCAAATAAAATTATAAATAATGTTGTAGTTTCTAATTTAGTAATGTAATCCGATTTATTTTCATAATTTACGATATTATAACTTGGTTTAAATTCTTTTAGATTATTATCGCAATGTGTCTTAATATTTTTTATCGTATGAGCATAACTAATAAATGTAACAGGCAAATTTATATTACTTGCCAAATTAGTTATATGTCGCATCCATTTGCTAAATCCTTTTTCTAAATTAGCATTTTCAGGCACATCAACCACTATATTTTTGAAAAAAGTTAGTGGTTTATTTAAGTGACTAATCACAGTTTGTAAATCATTTTCTTCTAATATTACGTCAATATATTTACCAAGTATATCCCATCTATAAATATTTCCAGGCCATCCGATAATTAGCATAGTAGAAGTTAATTCTTTCAATGCTCTATTAATACCCATTACAGGATTTATATCTATTCTTGATACAGGATTAAAACGAATATCTTTTGAATATTTACTATTTGTAAATTCTGTTATTTTCTTTTTATTTATTAGGATTGTTTCTTTATATTGTTCGTTATTTTCTTGAATTATAGTTAGAGGATATATAACATTATTCGGATTTGGATATGTAAGATGAACTGCCATTGATAATAATTCTTCAATAGTATTAGGATTAGAATAAGGCACAACTACTCTTTCTGTTTTATCTTCATCTATTGCTATTATTGGGTTCTCTAATACAAGTTTTTTTCCAAAATATTCTGTAACAATAGAACTCACCGTGCAAGACACTAATATTAGCAATACGGCAGCATTTAGTATATGAAGTGATATGATTCCTATATTGTAACCTAAAAGTGCTGTTGCAATAACTACTGCTGCTCGTGCTGATGTTAGTCCGAATAATACACCTATTTCACTATTACTAAACTTAAATATCTTACCTGATATAAATGCAGGAAACAATTTTGTCGGTATTGCTATTATGATTAATATTGCTGCAATTAATAGAGTTTCGCTGTCTTTTATTACTGCTTGATAATTTATTAACATTCCAATATAAAATAAGAAAACAGGTATAAATATACCATCACCTACAAAATGTAGATTAGATAATAAAGTTGAACTTTTAGGAATATATCTACTAAGGGTAATGCCTGTTAAAAATGCTCCTATTATTGGCTCTAATCCTACTAAATATGCCATACTTCCTACTAAAAATAGATAGAAAACAACTAATGAAAAACTGCCATATACACTTTCTTCTACCTTTATAAAATATTTTTTAATTATAAAAGGAAATAAAAATAATACTACAAATATAAAACCAATAATTAATAATATGAATTCTAATAAATATTCTATATTTAAATTTCCTTTGCTACTTGCTAATACTATTCCAATTGAAAATAATACTGCTGAATCACTAATTATTGTGCCACCTACTGCTGTTATAATGCTACGTTTTGATGTTAATCCTAAACGACTTACGATTGGATAAGATACAAGTGTTTGTGTTGCAAACATTAAGGATATAAGAACAGAGGTATATATTTCGTAGTTTAATATAAAATAAAATACATAAAATCCAATAATAATTGGTATTATTGTAGTTAATGTTCCATATACTATTGTATTTTTTTTATTTGTTCTTATTTGGGCAGGATTTAGTTCTAACCCTGCAAGAAACATTATGAACATTATTCCAATATCTGATAATAATTTTATTTTTTCGTCATTCTCTATTAAACCAATTCCATATGGTCCTATAATTATTCCAAATATAATGTATAAAATTATATTTGGAACACCAGCTTTTTTTGATATTACTGGAACTATCCAAAAAACGAAAAAAAGAACACAAATTATTTCTACGGGTAATTGAAAAGGTAGCATATATTCTATAATTAATTTGCAAATATAAGAAAAAAAAACATAACTATATACAATAATTCAAAAGAAATCATTTTTATAATTCAAAAGAAATCATTTTTATAATTCAAAAGAAATCATTTTTATAATTCAAATAACATTTTCTATATGTGTAATATCTGTAAAATTATTTATCATATCTATGGCGATAACATCTATTCTGCATTCTTGGGCTGTAATATTATGTTTTAACATATAACCATTAGCAGCAAAACGAATACTACGTTTTTTCTTTTCGGTAATAGATAATAGTGGATGTCCAAAGTTATGATTGAGGCGTGTTTTTACTTCAATAAATACAAGAACATTATTTTTGTCAATAGCAATTATATCAATCTCACCTTCTTTACCAAAATGGAAGTTTCTTTCAACAATGCTATATTCTTTATTTATCAAAAACTTTTCGGCGATTTCTTCACCTTTATTTCCGATATTTTTATTGTATTTGTTCATTATATTTTAATTAGTTGTATATGCAAAAATAGTAAAAAATATGAGGATTATATACTTGTTTACACCAAATTATATTGCTAATAAGATAAAAATATTTACTAAAAAGATAAAAACATTTACTAATAAGATAAAAACATTTGCTAATAAGATAAAAACATTTACTAATAAGATAAAAACATTTACTAATAAGATAAAAACATTTACTAATAAGATAAAAACATTTGCTAATAAGATAAAAACATATCCTCATAGGGCAGGTCTTTATCTTTATATAAGTAAATGCGGTATCTTTTTAACTAATATTGGTGCGGATTTGCGGTATTTTGCCTGCTTTTACTAAAATTTGTAAAAAATGAAGGGAAATAGATGGAAAATGTAATTACAAGCAGGACTCTCGTTGGTTCTGTTTTTTTATAATAAGTTTAGAAATTAGGAAAAAAAGTGTTATTTTTGTATAACTATGGAAAATGAAAGCCAAAACCATCAACATAAAAATTGCTGCACTAATGATGATTGTTGTGCCACACATAAAAAAAAAAAAAATCCTAAATGGAAAAAATGGTTGTTTCTTATGATTATAATAGCGGTTGTAACACTAATATGGTACAAAAATAGTTATAATAACAAACAAAACGATGAATATGATGAATGCTGTAAAAAAGAAAACTCGTCTTGTTCGCATCAACATAAATAGGAAATATTATGCAAGAATGGATTAATTCTCTTTTAAGTTCAGAGCAAACAGGAATGATAGTATTTCCTGCTGTTTTTTTGTTAGGTATAATTAGTGTTTTTAGTTGTGCTTGTAATTTAACTATGCTTGGTTCTGTTGTGAGTTATTCAGGCACTATTAGTGCAATAAGCAAGACAAAAACACTTATCATATCTAGTATATTTCTTCTTATAGGTGTAGTTGTTTCTATGTCTATAATTGGCTGTTTAATTGGCTATGCAGGTGGTTTTTTTGTTAAATCGCTTGGTGATTACTGGAATATTGTAGCAGGAATTGTTTTAATTTTTTTCGGCGTATATATGCTTGATTTACTTCCTTTCAAAATTCCTGCGATGTCGTTTAATTTTCAAAACAGGAATGCAGGAATTATAAATGCAATTTTGCTTGGTATAACCATTGGAGGAGCAACTGCTTTCCATAATATGTGTTGTAATCCTATTTATCCTGTTATAATTACAACGATATTTATAAAAGGTGATATACTTTGGGGATTTTTGATGCTATTTTTTTATGCTTTGGGGTATGGTGGATTTCTTGCGGCTGCAATGCTTGGGGTTGGTTTGGGATTTGCTAAAATATCTAAATTACTTAATAAGTTTTCATTAATTATAAAGTATTTAGGAGGTATTACTTTAATTATATTAGGTTTTTATTTTCTTATAACAAGTTAAGAATATTAAAAATAATTCAACGTAATTTATATATATTATGATAAAAATATCTAAAGAATTTGAATGGGAAATGGGACACCGACTTACAGGACAAAATAATTTATGTTCTAACCCACACGGACATTCATATAAAATGCAAGTAATATTAGAAAGTGAAGAGACAGAAAATGGAATGGTCTTAGATTACTATATATTAGATAATATAGTTAGTAAAGTAGTAGAAAACTTTGACCATAGTTTTGCTGTTAGTGAGAATGATATTTTAATGAAATCTTTTTTAAAAAAAAATAATGCCGATGCTTTTTTGGAAGGACGCTTCCGTCTTGTTTATGGACGTATTTTTGCAGAGTTCCGTTTTTTTACACGGGGTGCATCTTTTATTTAT
>Ga0082212_10001340_pt1 | contig 36316 bp, 27 predicted proteins | sample TergutNt197P3_FD_71548 | JGI IMG/M metagenome (GOLD analysis project Ga0082212, IMG submission 71548) | Neocapritermes taracua P3 segment gut microbial communities from Petit-Saut dam, French Guiana - Nt197 P3 | ecosystem: Host-associated > Arthropoda: Insects > Digestive system > Gut ...
GCCTACCTTCGTTGAAAGCCCTTGAAATATTTGAGTATTACTGCGGTCTTTCGCCTCGGTAGGCGAAAAAATCCACCGCAATTATGCAGAACTTTTAGACTTTACAGACCACTTGCAATATCGCCTTACATACCCTAAACAAACATTTACAAGGAGGTGCGGTTATGGTCAGAACATATCAACCGAAGAAAAAGCAGCGTTCGAAAGAACACGGTTTTCGAAAAAGAATGGCGACAAGAAACGGGCGCAAAGTCCTCGCCCGCCGTCGGGCTAAAGGCCGGGCAAAGCTTACGGCTTAGCCGGCGGCGCTGAAGACGGCAGTCATTTGTGATGAAGTTTACGACGTCGCTGAAGAAGAACCATGAGTTTAAGAGGCTTTACAACAAAGGTAGAAGCATGGCCTCGCAATGTGTTGTGGTATACTGCAGAAGAAACGGCAAAGCGGAAAACCGTCTGGGCGTCACGGTGAGCACGAAGATTGGGGGCGCAGTACAGCGCAACCGCGTGCGCCGCAGGCTGAAAGAGATCTACAGGCTCAACGAGAGCAAGCTGGCTACAGGATACGACATAGTCATCGTGGCAAGAATGAAGAGCAGGTTCATAGGGTATAAAGAGCTTGAGGCGTCTGTCCTGACTGTGTTCAGCAAGCTCGCGTTGATGGGAGCGAAATGACCCGGGCGCTTATAAAACTGGTGAACTTTTACCGAAGCAGAGTTTCCCCGCTGTCCGCGCCGAAGTGCAGATACATCCCCACATGCTCGGCATATGCGCTGGAAGCCCTTGAAAAATACGGCGCCTTGAAAGGCGGCCTGCTCGCGCTCAGGCGCATCCTTCGGTGCCACCCGTTCCGAAAAGGCGGCTACGACCCGGTACCGTAAAACATTTGAGATTGAGGTTAGCGTGAAAGAACCGGGCGCTAAGTATGCAGTCTGCGCGTACCTCAATCACTTCATTCATATCTGTACTGTAAAACATTTGAGATTGAGGTTATTATGTTAAACGCTATTGCGAAACCTTTCGGCGTACTTCTGATGTTTCTTTATGATCTGGTTCAGAATTACGGTGTTTCTATTATTCTTTTCGCTTTGGTGATAAAGGTCATCCTGCTGCCGTTTCAAATGAAGAGCAAACGCGGCATGATGAGGCAGCAGCGGCTGCAGCCGAAGATCGCGGAACTGCAGAAGAAACACGGCACGAACAAGCAAAAAATCAACGAAGAAATGGCGAAACTCTATAAAGAAGAGGGAGTGAACCCGGCCTCGGGCTGCTTGTGGGGATTTCTCCCTCTGCCTATTATGCTTGCGCTTTTTCAGGTAATAAGGCAGCCGCTGACCATCATGATGGGAGTCGCCGAGGAGTTGCTGTCGGCGCCCAGCGAGGCCCTGCCGCTCGGCGGCGGGATATACCAGATCCTTGAAAACCTGGGGTTCACGTCGTCCGTCAGGGAGTTTTACCTTCAAATCGCGCAGTCGCAGTTTATCAGCACGCATTTCGACAAGTTCGAAGGCCTTTTTGAGAATCTGCGCCGGATCAACTTCAATTTTATTGGCATCGACCTGGGCCTGACGCCATCGTGGCAGTTCCTGTGGAACAACGAACTGGAAGTCTACGGGACGTGGCTGGCGGGTTTCGCGCTGTTCCTTATACCAATTCTTTCAGGTGGCGTCCAGTTCCTTGCGTCGGCGCTCAATAAGAAACTAAACCCCGTGCCGACGCCCGAGGGCGGGGGCGGGGGATCCATGCAGGCGATGATGATGCTTATGCCGCTGTTCTCGATCTACATCGCGTTTATCACCCCCGGCGCCCTTGGTTTTTACTGGACGATCAGCACTGTGTTCCAGCTTGTGCAGGACATTTTCCTCACGAAGATCTATACGAAGAAGATCGACGCGGAGGAAGCGATAAAGAACGAAGCGCGGGCGTTGAAAGAAGCTGAAATAGAGGCGAAGCGGATAGAGACGGAGAGGAAAAAAGCCGAGGGCCTTATCGAACGCAATCCGAACACGTCGAAGCGCAAAAAGCAGAAAAGCGACAAACAGGGTCAGATAGACAAAGCCTCGGAGTGGAGCAAGAAAAACGCTCCCGAGGGCGAGGATGAAAAATATGAGCCGAGCCGGGTGGGCAACAGGCGGTACGCTCGCGGCCGCGCGTACGACCCTGACAGATATGCAGGCGCAGGCAGCGGCGATACGGACGACGACGAGAGAGACAGCGCTGCGCTCATAGGCCGCGGCGATACGGACGACGACGAGGACCGCGACGCCTCCGGTTCAGATGAGTACGACGGCGAAGAGACTGCCGGCGATGATGATGAGTACGGGTACGACGATCCGGACGACGAGGATGGCGACTGGGACGACGACGAAGACGACTATGATGACGACGATGAAGACGACGACGAAGACGATGATTGGGACGACGATTACGAAGACGGAGACGAGAGCGGCGCAGACGACGCCGGCGCAGACGCGGACGAACCGGAGACTACGGGGCCGGAAGCGGATGGCAAAAGCCCGGACAATGGAGACGAAGAAGATTCAATGACCACGCCATTGTTTGAAACGAAACGTTTCGACGACAATAAACGTTTTGACGACGACAAATAATGTAATACTTCTATGCAATGCAAGAAAATTGCATGAATAATTCAAGATAAACTATTCCATGAAATGGAGGATCAGTGATGATAAAATCTATCGAGGTATCGGGAAAAACCGAGGATGAAGCCGTTGAATCGGCGCTGGAACGGCTTGGACTGACCAGGGACGATGTGTCTGTTGAAATAATCGAGAGGGCGAAGACCGGATTTCTGGGGCTGAAAAACTCGCCGGCGGTCGTTAAAGTCCTCTATGAGTCCAAGGGCGACAACATAGAGCTGATCGAGACGTTTCTCTCCGGGCTTTTTGAAAGGATGGAGATCGAGGCCGGCATAGAACTGGCGGAGGAGGACGGAGCGGTCAATGTCGTACTGACCAGCAAAGACCCCGGCGTACTCATCGGTCGCCGCGGCGAAACGCTCGACGCGATCCAGCACCTCACGAACTATGTCGTGAACCGCGGCGGGTCCGGCCGCGTCAGGGTAAATCTTGACGCCGAGAATTACAGGCAAAGGCGCAATGAGACGCTTGAGAGCCTTGCCGCGAGAACTGCCGGTAAAGTGATGAAGTACAGGCGCAATATGACGCTTGACCCTATGAACGCGTACGAGCGGCATGTTATCCACACCGCGCTCCAGAATTATGAAAGCATTTCAACATATTCCGTTGGCAGCGAGCCTAACCGGCGGATCGTCGTTGCGTTCGGCCGCAGAAACGAGGGCGGAGAGCAAGGCGGGTACAGCGATCGCAACGCGTCCTCCGGACGCGGCGGGTATGGCGATCGCAACGCGTCCTCCGGACGCGGCGGACATGGCGAACGCGGCGCGCCCTCCGGACGGGGCGGACACAGCGACCGTGGCGGATACGGTGGACGCAGCGCGTCCTCTGAACACAGCTCGTCCACAGACCGCGGCGCATCCACAGACCGCAGCTCGTCCACAGAACGCAACGCGTCCGATGGACACGACGCGTCCTCCGGACGCGGTCCGCAAAGCGGGCAGGACGACCATCCCGCGCAGGATACGGGCGGCGGATCGTCCGGCGCTCCGCAATACCGCGAATGGAGCTGATGATAAGTCTCCTCGAAAACTCCTGTTGTCATCCTGAGAACTGCCTCCGAAGGAGGCACCGCCTCCAAGGGAGGCACCGCCTCCAAGGGAGGCACCGCCTCCAAGGGAGGCGGTGCGAAGGATCTTTCGTTGATGTTAATGAAGTAACGGAGGTAAGATTCTTCTTCAAAGTTCAGAATGACAGTAATTGCAGTGGTTTCGAGTTTTCGAGGACACTCATGATACTCAAGGAGGTAGATTGTTATGGTATTTGAAAAAATAAAGGAGGCGCTCGCGTCTCAGTTTGAACTGGATCCCGCGACGATCACAAGAGACACCGATATAATGAATGACTTGGGCGCCGACTCCCTGGATCTTGTTGAGCTCATCATGACGCTTGAAGAAGAGTACGGGATCAGCGTGACCGACGAATCGGTTTACGAGCATAAAACGGTCGGCGATATTGCGGATTTCATTGAAACCCTGATAAAATGAAGAAGTACGGATTAAACGAGCTAAGAGAGCTGTTCTTGTCATTTTTTGAGGAGAAGGGCCACTTGCGGCTGCCCAGCTTCCCGCTGATCCCGCAAAACGACCCGTCTCTGCTCCTTATAAACTCGGGGATGGCGCCGATGAAACCATGGTTCACCGGCGAGCGGGAACCGCCGCGAAAGCGCGTTTGCACCTGCCAGAAGTGCATACGGACCGTCGATATCGAGAATGTCGGCAAGACGTCCCGGCACGGGACGTATTTTGAAATGCTCGGCAACTTTTCTTTCGGCGATTACTTCAAAAAAGAAGCGATCGCGTGGTGCTGGGAATTCCTTACCGAACGTCTCGGCATGGACGCCGCCCTTTTGTACCCGTCGGTTTTCAAAGACGACGACCAGGCGTTTGACATATGGGTCAATGATATAGGGATCGCGCCTGAACGGATCGCGAAGCTCGGCAGGGAAGACAATTTCTGGGATCATGGTTCGGGACCGTGCGGCCCGTGCTCGGAGGTCTACTTTGACCGCGGAGAGAAATACGGCTGCGGCGGGCCGGATTGCGCTCCCGGATGCGACTGTGACCGCTACGTTGAGATCTGGAACAACGTTTTTACCCAGTTTGACAACGACGGCGCCGGCAACTATACAGAACTGAGCCAGAAGAATATCGACACCGGACTTGGCCTTGAGAGGCTGGCGTGCGTCTGCCAGGGCGCCGGCAGCATGTTCGAGGTCGACACCATAATGAGAATAATCGATAAAGTATCCGGGATCAGCGGCGTCGATTACGGGAGCGGCGGGAAAACGGATATTTCGATACGCGTGATCACAGACCATATCCGCTCCGCGACGATGATGATCTGCGACGGAGTTCTGCCCTCAAACGAGGCTCGCGGATACGTTCTGCGCAGGCTCTTGCGCCGCGCCGCCAGACACGGAAGAGTGCTCGGCATTAAGAGCGCGTTTTTATGCGACGTTTGTGATACCGTCATCGAAGAAAATAAAGACGCGTACCCCGACCTGACGGATAAAGCGGATTACATTCTTCGCGTCATTCGCTCTGAAGAGGAGAACTTCGGCAAAACGATCGACGCGGGAACGGAGATATTGAGCGGGCTGATCGGCGAGTACGCAAAGAGGGGGGACGGGACGCTCTCCGGCGCCGACGCGTTCAAACTCTACGATACATACGGCTTTCCTCTCGACATTACCATAGAGATTCTTGTGGAAAAAGGTATGGAAGTCGACGTCGCGTCGTTCGACGAGCATATGCGGGAACAGCGCGCCCGCGCGAGAAAAGCCCGGGAGGCGCTCGGCGACCTGGCGTGGGCCGGTATCGACCTCGGGTTGGACAACACTCCTACGGAGTTCACCGGTTATGACAAAACCCGCGACGACGGAGTCGTGCTTGCGATCGTCACCCAGGGTGAGGTCAGCTCCTCGATACGCGAGGGCGACGAAGGCGTGATCGTCCTTGACAAAACGCCGTTTTACGCGGAAATGGGCGGCCAGTCGACGGATCATGGGACGATAAAAAAGCTGGCGGACGGCTCTCTGACGCCGCTTGAACGGGTTCACGGCGAGTCCGGGAATCCGCCGGAGGAGGAGCGCGAGTCCGGGAGCCCTCCGGAAGACGCGGGCGAATCTTTCGCATGCGTTTTCGAAGTCAGTAAAGTGCTGCTGAGCAAAGGCGGTAAGTATTTGCATCACGGTAAAATGATAAAAGGCTCGATCGGCGTCGACGACGGCGTGACCGCCGAAATAGATACACAGCGCCGCCGCGCGATAATGAGGGCGCATTCCGCGACGCATCTTCTGCAAAAAGCTCTGCGCACCGTAGTCGGCGATCACGTTCAGCAAGCCGGTTCGCTAGTAGAGCCGGACAGAGTCAGATTCGACTTCACCCATATCGAAGCGCTCAAAAAAGAAGAGATCGCGGATATCGAGCGCAGGGTCAACGACGCCATACTTGACGGCCTTGAGATCACTGTCCGGGAGATGCCGATAGACGACGCGAAAAAGCTCGGCGCGATGGCGCTGTTCGGCGAAAAGTACAGCGACGTCGTCCGGGTGGTAAAGATGGGCGATCTTTCGATTGAACTTTGCGGAGGGACGCATCTCGACAATACGGCGAAGGCAGGCTCGTTTTCGATAACATCCGAGTTCTCCGTCGCGTCCGGAGTGCGGCGAATCGAGGCTGTCACCGGCAACGCCACGCTGGACGCGCTCAACGCCGCTCGCGGGCATTTGTCCGTTTTGTCCGGTATGCTGAAAGCGGGGACGCCGGAGGAAATTGCCGTCAAGCTAGAGAGCAACATGCGCTTGCTCAGGGACTTGAGAAGCGCGCTTGACGCCGCAGTCGCGAAAGAAGCGCGCGGCGAAGCGGCGCGGATACTCACCGGGGCGACGGAACTAGGCGGGCTCAAAGTTATAACGACGATCGTAGAGGACGCGGCGGTCGACGTCGACAGGCTACGGCAGATCGAAGACCTGCTCCGCGACTGGGAAGCCGGCGTCGTAGCCGTGCTGGCCGCCGTGAAGGACGGCAAGATCACGATCATGGCGGCGTGCGGAAAAGCGGCTATCGAAAAGGGCGTAAAGGCGGGAGAGCTCATCCGCGAGATAACGAAGCTGTGCGGAGGTTCCGGCGGCGGAAAACCCGATTTCGCGATGGGCGGCGGAAAAGACGTCGATAAACTGCGCGAAGCTCTTGCGGCGGTTCACGGTTTCATAAAGGAGAAAATAGGATAGAGTGGAAGATTGTATTTTTTGCAGGATCATAAAAGGGGAGATACCGTCGCAGCGCGTATATGAGGATGAAGACGTGTTCGCGTTCCGCGATATCGCGCCGCAGGCGCCTGTGCATATACTTGTCGTACCGAAAACGCATATCGCGTCTGCCGCGGACATGACTGCGGAGAACTCGCGATGCGCGGCAAAGTGCCTTGAGGCCATAGCCGTGATCGCCGATAGCGAAGGACTCGGCGGCGGGTTTCGTATAATATCGAACTCAGGCCCGGACGCCGGCCAGACCGTGCCTCATCTGCATTTTCATTTACTTGGAGGCAAACCGCTGGGCGCGGGACTGGTGAACGCGTAACGTAAAGTGTAAAACGTAAAGTGTAAAACGTAAAGTGTAAAACGCGTAGTGTAAAACGCGTAGTGTAAAACGTAAAGTGTAAAGTGTAAAGTGGAAACGGTTGCGATGCGTCGCGGTTTGCGGCTCGCGTCTACGCGGCAGTATCGTATGGAAACGGAGGTTTTGATGGTAAAACTTCATAATGAACGCGGTTATATCAACATAACCCGCGACGTGTTCACGTACCTGACCGGCGACGCCGCGACCAACTGTTTCGGCGTAAAGGGGATGACCGTGCGATCGGTCACGGACGGTCTGGTCCACCTCTTGAAGCCGGAATCTATGGGCAAGGGCGTTCACATAACATACAACGACGACGATACGATATCGATCGAACTGCATATCGCCGTCGATCAGGGCGTGAACATCCCTGTCATATGCGAAAGCATAACGGACCGAGTCCGGTATCAGGTCACGAAAGGCACGGGCGTCTGCGTTGCGCGCGTAGATATTTTCGTCGATTCTATCTTACTCGGATAAAGGGGGGAGCCGCTTGACACAGCATATAACCGGCGAACTGTTCATAAAAATGATATCAAACGCGGCTGCCGCCATAGAAAATCACAAGCAGGAGATCAACGAGCTCAACGTTTTTCCGGTGCCGGACGGCGATACGGGGACTAACATGAGCCTGACTATCGGCGCCGCCGAGAAGGAACTCAAGACTATGGCGCCCGGCACTCTGGGGCACGCGGCGGAAGTCGCGGCAGGCGCTTTCCTCCGAGGCGCGCGCGGCAACTCAGGCGTTATCCTGTCGCTGTTGTTCCGCGGTTTCTCGCGTCGTCTGAAGGACCTGGACTCGGCCGACGCCGCGACGTTCGCGATCGCTCTCGCCGCCGGCGTAGATTCCGCGTACAAGGCGGTCATGAAACCGGCCGAAGGCACGATACTTACCGTTTCCAGACTTGCGGCGGGCGCGGCCGTCCTGACATCGGAGAGCGAGGACGACATTGAGACCGTTCTTGAACAGGCGCTCGCGGCAGGCGACATCGCCCTTGCGGATACGATCAATCAGAACCCCGTTTTGAAAAAAGCCGGAGTGATCGACGCGGGAGCGAAGGGCTACCTTTACATACTGGGCGGTATGCTCAAAGCTTTGCGCGGAGAGGTAATTATGAGCGTTTCGCCGGCCGCCGGAGCGATACCGGGGGACAAAGCTGATTTCACGCAGTTCAGCACGGAAAGCATTAAGTTTACGTATTGCACGGAGTTTATCGCGGAGCGTAAGTTCAAAACTGATACGAACCGCCTGCGCGACTATCTCGACGTGCGCGGAGACAGCATCGTAGTCGTCGAGGACGATGAAATAATAAAGGTGCATGTGCACACGAACGAACCGGGAGCGATACTTACCGAGGCGCTTACCTACGGTCCGCTTCTATCGATAAAAATCGACAATATGCGCCAGCAGCATACGGAGACCCTGATAGACGGAGCCGGCGGTGAGTCGGCGCAGCTTGCCGCGGCGGAGCCTCCGCCCCCGGCGGCTGAGTCCGGCGGAGATCCGGAGCCGTATGAACCTGAGAACATGAAGGAATACGGCGCCGTCGTGGTCTGCGCGGGAAACGGCCTCGAAGAAGTTTTCCGCGACCTGGGCGCGGACAGGATAATCACCGGCGGGCAGACGATGAACCCGTCGACCGAGGATATACTCGAAAAGATAATCGAGACGCCGTCAAATACGGTGTTTGTCCTGCCGAACAACAAGAATATAATAATGGCGGCGCAGCAATGCATACCGCTGACGGATAAAACCGTCGTCGTAGTACCGACGAAGAGCATTCCGCAGGGGATCTCGGCGCTGCTCGCCGCAGACGAAGCCGTCGGGCTGGAGGGCATGACCGCGCGAATGGCGGAGGCTGCGGGGCGCGTACGCACGGTGCTCATTACGCAGGCTCAGCGCGATTCCGTATTTGACGGCTATGAAATAAAAGAAGGCGAGTATCTCGCCTTGATAGAGGACTCCCTTGTTACGAGCGACAACGACGTCGCGGCGGTCATAGACGCCGTAGCGGCGGCGCTCGACAGCTTTTCCCCCGAGTTTATAACGTTGTTTTTCGGCGAGGACGTCGCGGAAGACGAAGCGGCGTCGATCGCCGACCGTATCGGAACCGCCATACCCGGCGCTGAAACCACCGTTATCTCCGGCGGCCAGCCCGTGTACCACTATATAATATCGGCGGAGTAGTTCACTTCAAAATCAGTCAGGAATCGAACCGTCAAGGGGCGAGTCCCGGCTGTTTATTGTCAAGCGAAGTGAGAGCCGAGCTGCGCTTGTGCAGCATGGCCGAACGAGTGCAGACATCAAGGGGTATAATACCCCGCAGTCTCTGCTGCGGGGGCGGGACCGGGGCTTGCCCCGGGGTCAATACCCCTTATGTCCGCGCTTTTTGCAAGACCGGCACGGCGATGAGCGCGACCACGCCGCCGATCACCGCCGTAACGATCTGCGGGTACGAGAAAGCCAAAGCAAGCGTCGCGCCCTGCTTCTCGTTAATATTCAGAATATATGGTATGGCAATTAAGACGATCCCGGTGTATAATGTTATAAATTTCACAAACGCGGCAGCCGCCGCGATCGCGTAACCGGCGACTTTATACCGTATTCCCGGCTTATCAGGCTTGTTGAGCAGCCCGAGAAGAAACCACGCCAGAACGAAAGTCAGGTTACCCAGCGCCATAAACGGGACGATCGGGGGGAACGCGGGCCCTATGCCCGCAAGAGAAGCGAACACGGGCGACAGGACCGCAACCGTTATCCCCGTCGCCGGCCCGCATGTCAAAAGCGAAACGATCAGCAGCAGATTCACTATGGAACCGGTCACAAACTGGTTGCCCAGCGGAGAGGTTACAAACTGGACCGTAATCAAAAGCGCTAGCAAGACGGCCGTGCGCGTTATCCATAAAACGTTTTTGTGAATTTTCATTATGATATCTACCCCTAAGCTTTACCCTATTATTCACACTATATCCCCTCTTGTCAACATATTGTATACCTCTTTCACAAAACGATTAATTGTGGTAAAATCAGTTGAAATCCGGGTTGACGGACAGACCGATTAAATACACGGGCGCTGAAAGGAGATCTTTCGCATGAAATTCACACCGCAAATGATAACAAAAGTCAAACTGATAGACGATCAGCACAGGACGCTGTTTGACCATATCGACCTTGTCGAATCAATAGGCGCGAATCCGATTGACAAAGAAAAATCTATGGAAACGATAGATTTTCTCGGCGACTACATAAACAAGCACTTCCATGACGAGGAAGAGCTGCAGAAGAATTCCCGTTATCCGCGTTTCAAAGACCATCATAAACTCCATCAGTGGTATATTGGGGAATATCGCAAGCTTAAGTCGGAGTACAAGAAGCGCGGTTACACAGAATACTTCGCGCACATACTCAACGAGTCCATAGTAAACTGGTATACGAACCATGTCCTGATAGAGGATATAGCGCTCGGAAAATATCTGGGCGCGGACGTAGTATGAATTTCGGTAGGGTCGCTTGATGCTAAAGAGAATTATTCAGGGCAAATTTAGAAACACGGTCCGGGCTGGCGACGTTCGGGCAAACGGTGTTCAGGTTTACGGCGATCGGGCGTTCGGTGTCCGGGTTCGCGGCGATCGGGCGTTCGGTGTCCGGGCTGGTGCCGTTCGGGCATTACGCGCGCCGCGCGCGGTGGTCGTTCCCGCGATGGCCCTCGCGTTCGCGATCATTCTCGCGCTCGCTCCGATAACACAACCGGCGATGGCTTACGAAGATACGTTCACCGCCGTTTCGGCGGGAGGGTTCCATACCCTGGCCGTCAAGAGAGGCGGCGCCTTGTGGGCATGGGGCCAGAATTATTACGGTCAGCTCGGCAACGGCGCGCGCGGACAAAATCAGGCGGACTCCAACGCCGTTCCCGTGAAAATTATGGACGACGTGACCGTCGTATCAGCGGGCCAGTACCACAGCCTTGCGATAAAATCGGACCGCAGCCTGTGGGCATGGGGCAAAAACGATTTCGGCGAGCTCGGCGACGGCACGACGACTACGCGGTCGGCTCCGGTGAAAATCATGGACGGGGTTATTTTCGTTTCCGCCGGCGAGGATCACAGCATGGCGATCAAAGCGGACGGGACGCTTTGGGCGTGGGGGAGAAACACCAACGGGCAGCTCGGAGACGGTACGATCGTAAACAGGCTCACTCCCGTGAGGATCATGTACGGCGCCTCTTTCGTGACCGCCGGCGGGAACCATACGATGGCGGTGAAAACGGACGGCAGCCTGTGGGTCTGGGGCTCCAATCTGCGCGGCCAGCTTGGCGACGGCACGACGACGACACGGCTCTCGCCGGTAATGATCTTGGAAGGGGTGGCGCTCGCCGCCGCCGGTAGGAATCATTCCATGTTTATCAAAGCGGACGGCAGCTTATGGGCATGCGGGTGGAACAGCAGCGGCCAGCTCGGGGACGGAACGACCGCGAGCCGTCTCAGCCCCGTAAGGATAATGGACGGCGCCGCCGTAGTCACAACCTCCAACGGCCACACTATGGCGGTAAAAACGGACGGGAGCCTCTGGGCATGGGGATTTAATTACTCCGGCCAGCTTGGCGACGGCGCGGCTGTGAACCGGGGCCGCCCTGTAAAGATCATGGACGATGCGCGGGCGGCGTCGGCGGGCGGCGCCCACACCATGGCGCTCAAGACTGACGGCAGCCTCTGGGCTTGGGGTTCCAACGGCAGCGGCCAGCTCGGCGACCTTACGCGACTGACCCGCGGCAGGCCGGTCCGGATACTGGCGCCGGAGATAACCGTCATTTTAGACGGGCGGGAACTCGAGTTCGACGTCCAGCCTCTGGTCGTCAGCGGCAGGACGCTCGTTCCGCTCCGGGTGATACTTGAAGAACTGGACGCGGTCTTTAGTTGGGACAACGGCGCGCAGACGCTTACCGCGACGAGGGGAGGATCTTCGGTCACGCTCACCGTCGGAAGCGCTTCGCCTACCGTTAACGGAAGGGTCGTGACCATCGACCAGCCGGCGATCACGTTAAACGGAAGGATACTCGTTCCGCTCAGGTTCATAACCGAAGCATTCGGCGTCGGCATAGGCTGGGACCCGGCGACATGGACGGTAACTATAACAAGTTGAATAGATATTTTTCAGGAGGTTTTTAAATGGACGTCATTGAAGCGCTGAACGCCCGGCATTCGACGAGGGCGTTCCTTCCGGACCCGGTCGAAAAAGACAAGCTCACCGCGATACTGGAAGCGGCGGCGAGAACGCCGTCATGGGCCAACTCCCAGCCGTGGGAAACGTTCGTCGCCACGGGCGCGACTCTCGAGAGGATACGAAAAGCCTACGGCGAAAAATACGCCGCGAAGGCTGAAAGCGCGCCGGAAACGCCCCGGCCCGCACAATGGTCAGAGGCGTCGGTCAAGCGGCGCGAACAACTCCATCCCGGAATGACGAGGGACTGCGGCGATGCCGCCCGCGAGTTCGGGATCCTGAATCAGGCGATGTTCAACGCGCCTGCGGTAGTCTATCTCTGCATGGACAAAGTCATGTCAGAATGGTCGCTGTACGATATCGGCGCGTACTCACAGAGTTTGATGCTTGCAGCCGTGCATCACGGGCTCGCGACCATTCCGGCGATAACCCTGATGCTTTTCCCGGACGTACTCAGGCGTGAGTTGAAGATTCCCGACAACCTGAAGCTGACGATCGGCATTGCGATCGGATACGCCGACAAAGGGCACGGGATCAATAATTTCGTAAGCGAAAGAAGCCCGTTCAACGAAACTGTCCGCATTCTGGAATAGCGTCCCGGCTGCGACGCGACCGCCCGGCTGCGGCTGTCTCCACAAGCGGCCGCCCCCGTCGAGGTTCCGCAACAGATTTTGTTTCAAACGGGCGGAGCGCCCGAATAATAGTTAAGGAGAATTCTCATGAAAAGAGTAATTTCGGTATTCCTGCTGGCCGCGCTGTTGGCGTCCCTCTCCCTTGCGGCCGTTCCCGCGCTTGCGTTCATATTTGAATATCAAGCCGACCTAATGTGCAGGCCGATAAACGAATCCGAGTATGAAACGGCCGAGCATGACCCGCATACCACTACCATATCCGAACCTCGCGATTATTTCTACTTGGCATACGGCGACTGGCTGCCCGACGTTCCTTTCGCCATGATATTCACCATGGGAGAGTACGTAGTCGATGCATTGAAGAACGATGATAACGAGTATCCCGTATCTCTGCGCGTCTATAATAACGACGGAAGCGCTACGGAACCGCTGTTTGAGCACATGGTCACGATAGAGGAATTATCTACTGAGATCGTCGTGCCCGTCACTGTCTCTGTCATGGCTAAAACCGGTTCGTACAGAGCGGAGGCGATAATCAACGCATCAAGCGAGGTATGGGAGGCTTTCGTCGATATTTATCGCATTCCGAGCCAGGAAGTGACGGTACTGAAAACAGACGAAGAGGGTCACCCGCTTGCCAACGCGCTGATACGTATTACTGAGATCCTCTCACCAGTTGTCGGAGCGGCGCCTACGACGGCGTCTACGCCGGAACCGGCTGTTTTCGAGAAGATCACAAACGCGAGTGGAATCGCTACATTCCACCTGCCGGAGGGTAAGTATTCGATAATCGAGGCGCGCGCTCCCGATGGCTATACAGGGGACGATTCAGAATATCTGCTGCTAATTGAGTCGCTGGGCGGCAACGAACCCGGTTTCAGCATGTGGCTTCTCGTGGAGGGCGAGGACGGAGAGGAAGACTTGGTCAGGGTTCCGGTTGAAAACCCGGTCGCGACATTTGTCAACACACGCGACGAACCCGACGAGTTCACGATCACCGCGTACAAACGCGACGAAAACGGCGCTCCCCTCGCCGGCGCGAGGATTCGAATGGAAGGCGAGAACGAGGATGGCGAGGCCCGCGTGTATAACGCCACGTCGAACAACAGCGGGGTCGTGACATTTAAGGTCGAAGCCGGCAGATATCATCTGTATGAAGTGAGCGCGCCGTCGGGATACAACAGGTCGGGCGACATCTACGACATCTTTATAATTGACGGTATCATTTTCGACATGACAGGCATTACCGGGAACATGAACCCCCCTGAGTATTCGCCGGTCACATTCGTCAACAAGTTGATCCCCCTGCTGAACAAAGACGACCATTTCGCTTACATGCAGGGTTACCCGGAGGGCGACTTCAGGCCGTTAAGGAATATGACGCGGGCGGAAGCGGTCGTTATGTTTTCGCGCTTATTGAACGAAACTATGAATATGTCGACAGACTACAGGGACGAGTATTATCCCGACGTCCCGCTTACAGCGTGGTATGCGAACGAGGTTTGCTATATGCACCATCTCGGCGTGCTTGAAGACTATTCCAGAGATCAGAACTTCCGCCCGAACGAACCTGTCACCCGGGCGGAGTTCGCTACGCTCGCGACGCATTTTGACGAACTTACCCTTGCAGCTACGAACATTTTCACGGATGTGCCGGACGACCACTGGGCCGTGCAGTATATAAACTCCGCCGCGGCAAAAGGGTGGATACGCGGCGATCCGGGCGGTACGTTCAGACCGGACGTCGGTATTACGCGCGCCGAAGTCGTGACCCTTGTCAACAGGATCCTGGAAAGGAGCGCGGATCAGGCTTACATCGCCGCCAATCTCGCGTCGCTGCCGCGTTCTTATTTTGACGTCTTATCCGTAGCCATGCATTGGGCGTATTATGACGTCATGGAAGCGTCGATAGGCCACGACTATATCATGAATGGCGCCGCCGAAAGCTGGACGGCGGTGTACGAATAAGTTTGGAGTGTTGAGTGTTGAGTGTTGAGTGTGGAGTTTGGAGTGCGGAGTTTGGAGTAAAATATAGACTCTGATCAGCTCCGCGCGCCGCAGTCCACACCGTGACGAAATAAAATACGCCCGTGTCGGGCGCGCAATGCAAACTCCTCAGAGAGTGCTCTCTGAGGAGTTTGTTCAACGAGCGCCGGAATGCGCCGGAACGGCGCTGCGGACGCATTGCGAAGCGAGTTGGATCAGCTCGTAGCGCGGACGACTGACAGTGCTCTGAAGGCAAAACGCATTATCAACTCAAACAGCATCCTCGCAAATGTCGGCAGATCCGGCGCCGGAGCTTCTTCAGGCGGGGGAGCGACCGGCGGAGGATTGACCGCCGCTCCGCCGGACGATATGCCCATTCCTGCGCACAGCGGGTTTGCAGGCATGTAATCGGCGCCGAGAGCCGGGTCCGCTTCGATCGACCCTGCGTCGCCGCTGATGTGACGCTGCCACGCTGAAAGCCCGGCGTTTTGCAATGTGCTGCCCGGCCTGTTATCCACGAAAACAGCGCTTTTTCCCGCAATGAAATAACAGTTGTCGTTCATTACCGGGGCGCCGTCGAGGGCGGACAGTCCGCCGAGTTCGTTAGCGTAACGGATTTCGATCATCGGTCTGACATTCGAGGATGGCTGACACACGATATTGTGGTGTATGTTCGGGTTGATACTGGCGGGCCGGCCGGCGTAGCTTTCCTCATCCTGCATAGTAACACCGAAATAAATCGCGCTGTGGTACTGACCGCCGTTTGCAACGTTGACTAACGTGTTGTTATAGACCTGCGCGTCTTTGGAAGCGTAAAAACCGATACCCTCCCAACCTGCGCCTATGATCAGATTATTGCGCACTATGCCGCGAATGTTTTCGTAATACCGCGGGTTTGCGGCGGTGTCAAAATACTCCGGGCTTGCGTCAAAACCGACCATGATACCCGCGCCGTAGGCGGTTTCGATTCTGTTATTCTCGATCAGGGCGTCGGTCGCGCCGCCTTTGGCATAGATGGCGTTTGAAATGATATCGTGGATATAGCAGTTCTGCACCACCATGTTATCGCCGTTTACGTTGTCTATGCCTTCCGCGTTGTCTTCGCCGTTATGCGGCCTGCCGTCGAAAGCGCGCCCCGAGTTGTATATCTCGCAGTTTCTAATGGTAATGTTGTTACAGTTGGGTTTGATTTTGACAACGTCGTATCGGGAATCGTGCAATATGCAGTCCTCTATAATTATATCAGACGCTCCTGTCCGGTCGTTGGGGTCGCCCCAGTCCCACTTCGTTTCCATGCAGACGGCGTAGAATCCGCCCATAACTTCAACGCCCTGCAGCACACAGCCCGATGAATCGACGTCGAAATAAACGCCGGAGTCTTCGTCATGGCCGGAGTTATAGGTGGTAAGGTCAATGATCGCCCATTCGCCCTGACGTGATTTGATCGTTATGTTGCTTTTGCGCGGACGTACGTTTACGCCCTCGCGGTATGTGCCGCCGCGCAGGATAACAGTGCTGCCGGGTCTGGCGGCGGCAAGCGCGGCGTTGATGCTCCTGTAAGGCGCGCTGATAGAACCTGTCGCCGTGGAGTCATTGCCGTCCGGTGATACGTATATGCCGTTTGCCGGGTCGGGATGGATGTCGCCGCGCGGGCCGGCGTCAAGGGGGGACGATGCCGACGTGGGCTCCGCAGCCGAGGATACTGTCGACGGCGACGCAATCGCCGGTGACATGCCTGCCGTGAGCAGCGCGACCATGAAAATGAACGCCAGAGCTGCCGATGTGATTTTCCTTGATTTGATTAACATTATGATGACCTCCGTGTAATAAGTGTAGAATGTAAAGTGTAAAATGTAAAATGAGTATCACGAAAGAACGATGCGAATGATGGTAACGCACCAAAGGCGCGCGCGGGAGCTGATACAGGGAAATCAAGCGTTCAGATGACGTTGGGACTTAATCAGTGCTTACCAGGTGTCCTCGACGCTGTTGCCGCGCCATGTGTACGAGTACCAGCCGCCGCTGCCCTGCATCGCGATCATGAGCCTGAGCCCCCGGCCTGCGGGGAGACCGCTTGCGTCAAGATAGACGTCTACCAGCATTTCCTCGCGAGCGTCGGTCAGTTCGTCGCCTTTCTCCGGAGGGATCCAGAATGTCAGAGTCGCGCCGTAGTCGCCGGTCGGCGCGGCGCTGACGAACCGGCCTATGAATAACCATCCGGAGCGTATATACCCGAATGTGATGCTGGGCGAGCCGCCGATGTATGTGAATCCGACGAACACATTGTCCGTAGCTGTCCAGTAACCGTTAAGGCGGTTCCACAGGACGTCGACGGCGCCGCTGCGAGGCACGCCGAGATTGGCGATCGCGTCCATCAGTTCGTAGTCTGCGGCAGGTGTGGGCGTTATCGTAATTTCGGGTTCAGGTGTGGGCGTTATCGTAGTTTCAGGTTCAGGTGTGGGCGTTATCGTAATTTCAGGTTCAGGTGTGGGCGTTACCGTAGTTTCAGGTTCAGGTGTGGGCGTTACCGTAGTGACCGGTTCCGGGGTGGGCGTCGGCGTTACCGTTGTGGTCGGTTCCGGGGTCGGCGTTACCGGAGGGGCTATCGTCGGTTCCGGCTCCGGGGTGGGCGTCGCTGCCGGGGTCGCAGTCGCAGTCGGGGCCGGAGTCGCGCTCGCAGCAGGAACCGGGGTCGGAGTCGGCGCCGCTGTTGGCGCCGCTGATGGCGGCGGGTCCGTCGACGTCGGTTTCGGCGATTCAGGAGTGGCCGACGGTGTTATCGCGGGAGCGGCAGGGGAAGTCTGCGGCGTTGTTGACGCGCTCTCATGCGTCGAGTCGTCTTCGCCGGGCGTTACGGCGATCTCACCGTCCGTCGGCGACGCGGATTCGCCTGCTCCGGTCGTCTCACCTGACGCAGCGCCGGAGGCGTCGCCGATCGGCGCTTTTGACTTGTTTCCGCTCATCGTCAGAAAAATCATCAGCGCAGCAGCGGCGCCGAGGATGACGATCGCTGCGGTAATAAGAATGATTTTCGTTTTCAAGGCCATAGCCGCAGCCGCTTTTGCAGCGTCGGCGCCTGTGTAGTGAGTCCCCGCAGCCGCATTGATATCGGCGGCGTCGGCGGCATTCGCCGCTGAGGCGCCTGTGCGCGCGTTCGCTGTGTCTGCTGCGTTCGCGGCATTTCTTGATCTTACAGAATCGGCGGCTTTGTCAGCCGTGTCAGTGACTCGGGTTTCATTCGCCGCTTCGTTAGCTGCGTCTGCGGCCCGGTTTGCCTTCGCGGCTTCTTTCACCGCGTCCCGGGCGCCCGCGGCGTTTCCCGGGGCTGCGGTGGTTGCGGCGTTTGCGCCGGCAATTGTTTTTGTTATGGCGCTCAGTGAAGTGTTTGCCAGGCTCTGCGCGATCGAGATCGACTCCATGTATGAGAAAATCAGCTTGCCGAAAGGCAGCATCGGGATCCCGGCGATACCGTAGAATTTATCCCCGCTTTTACGCTCCTGCTCCTCCACCTCCGAGCGGATCGCCTTTCGCGCGAGGAACAGCCGCGTTTTCACGGTGTTCACGCTGCACTCCATCACGTTGGAAATCTCTTCTACGGACAACTCGTTGAAATAGAAAAGCGTGACCGCCTGGCGCTGCACTTCGGACAGGCCGTCAATGATCCTGCCGAGGCGTTCCTTCAAATCCGCCCTTTCGGCGTAAACCGCAGGCAGCGGTTCGTCGGAATCCTCGGCGTCGAAGTTTTCAATATCCTGATCGGCGTCGAGCAGGATCGCCATATCTTTTTTTCGAAGCTGCATGTTGCAGGCGTTTTTCGCGATGACCTGGATCCATACGGAAAATGTTGGCGGTTTTTCGAGCGTCGCAAGTTTTCTCCATGCGATGATAAAGGTCTCCTGAAGAACGTCCTCGGCGTCGCCGGAGTTCTTCAGAATCATTCTCGCAAACGCGTAAACTTTATTGTAATAGATCGCGTAAAGCTGCTCAAAGCTGCTCACATCGCCGTTTTGCGCGGCGACGACCAAATCTATCTGCTCCTGCGTCATTGCCACAAGCCATTCCTCCTTTCCTCCGGGTGAAAACCGAACATGGTGGGAACATAGTTCTCCGGTGTGAATATGGTTCACCGGGGTGAACACAGTTCACCTTACATGCAATATAGATGCAAAAACGCGCGCTCAGGTTTTATGTTTTTCAAAAATATTAGTCCAATGCAGATAGTATAACCCCTTACGCCTTCCGACGCAAGGGGTTTGCTTTTCGCCATTTTGGCGATTTTCACTTTTGGCATCAGTTCACGGGGCGCAACGCACCTAAAGGCGCGGGGATGAACTCTGATGATGCGTGAATCGTCAGGCGGAGGCCGGCAGACGCGCATCCCGGGGTAGGGATAAAGCGATGGTATGCTATTGGGGCCGGCCACGCGACTATGCGCGCGAATCAGAGTGCAGCCGCGGCGCCCCGTGAACTGATACCACTTTTTAAGGATTCTCCGGTCTGCAGGCACGATCAGGGCCTTACGAACGCTACGTAGCAAGGCTCGCCGCTCTGGACTTCCTGGTAGCCGATACCATGCTGCCTGCCGTCTCTTGTGTAGAAATCGGTTATAGTGAACATGTACCCGTCATAGCCGGTGAAAATCCCCATTTCTGTAGGCAGATATCCGCCTGTATATACCTCCGCGCCGTTTCTCGACAGATCATACGTCGTACCGTCCTCATAGACCATCAGGAGATTTTGTATCGACATCGAAACTGTGCCGCCGGTCTCGCTGATGTTCACCATAGCAAGGAAATACGCGCTCTCATACTCAACTACATGATCCGGGTCGATCCAAATGAGCATCTTCCAGTCGCCCATTATCTCGTCGAGATCCGTGATCCTTACCGCGCCTTGAGGCACGCCTGCGGGCCGCGCCCCGCCCATGAACCAGGCGAAATCGGCGGCCGTCGGGGCGCCGGACGGCGTGTAGACCGGAGGCGGTTGAGGGGCCGGGGGCGCTTCAGGGACCGGAGACAGCAGCGTCGACGGGTTTATGATCGACAGGGATGGTATCGCCAGAGTGATCGACTGCGCTGCGCCGTCCCAGGCAAGCGTCGTGCCGAGCGCGTCCGCTATTGCCCGCGCGGGAACATATCCGGCGCCGTTTCTGTTTTCGGGCGCAACTGTCAGCGTAACGGGCGTACCGTTTATTTCCGCGCCGGTCTCGCCCATTTTTACTCTGAGCGTGGTATCGAGAAACAATGCCGATATATAGCCCGTACCGGAGTCAAACTCAATGGCGCCGCCGAGCATCTCATATGTCGCGCGGAGCGGCAGCATGGATACGCCGTCCAGGTTAAACGGCGCGGAACCTTGCCCGTCGATCGCCGCTTCCTGACCGTTTACGGTGAGGTTCGGGCTGTTGAGCCGGAACACGAGCGTATTGGTGACGTACGTCTGCGGTTCGGGCGTAGACGCCGGCGTTGTCGTGGCTCCGGGCGAAGACGGCGTCGGCGGCGTGGGCGTCGGAGCAGCGCCGCCGGGCGCGCCCGACGGCTGACCCGTCTCTCCCGGCGACTCTGCGGCGCCTGAAGGCGACCCGCCCGCTGCCGATCCGCCCTGCGGCGACTCCCCGGCATTCGTCGACGAGGACGCGCCGGGTCCGCGGGAACTTTCAAGTTCACTGCCGGGACTGCCTTTGTCATAAAAACCATAGGCGTAGATATTAAGTCCGATCCCCGCGACGATCAGAATCGCAAGGATGACGTCAAACGCGCCGAACTTTGATTGCTTCATACTTCCTCCAATTCATCCGCCTTCGGCGGACACCTCATAGCGGTTTGAAATCTTGTATTTCAAACGTCATACCTCTTAATCTATTCTCTCAAGTTCGAAACACCTGGGCTGTATAACCTCAATAACTGTGTGGAACCATCTGCCGGTCATAGTGCCGTTCTCAACTGAAAACTCAATGTTAAAGTAGTAATAATAAGGATCCTGGTCATAATTCACCTGAAACCTGCCTGTGTACATCTTTGTCTCCGGGTCGTAAGTAACGGTCATTCGAATTTCTTGCATCATTTCGCCAAACATCCTTATGTTATAAGTGTCGCTGCCGTCGCCGCCGACGCGTTCTACAACCATTGTCATGTAACTCATGGGGCTTGTATGGAGCCGATCGATATTGACGTCCCTGACATACGGCCCGTAGTATGTTCCCACGACGTCTTCGTCTCCGACGAACCTGACTGAGATAGTGTAGTTTGCCGGCGCGGAACTGCTTCCGCCGAGGCCGACTACCATGACGAGGTACGTGTATCCCTCCGAGATTTTTTCCATAAACCCGCTTGTGACGAACCGTGTTCCGGATACTGACGGCGTTGCGTTGCCGTTCGGGTCGATCTCGTAAACGTCCATGAAGCAATTGCCGGGGGACGTCATCTCGAATACAGCCTCGCTAACTTCACGAAGTTCATCGATGAGTTCGTCCGAAAATGATACGGCGGCGAACTGCGCTCCGCAGTAGTTTACCGGAAGCGTCACCTGCCCGACTTTCAATGGGTCCTCGTCGTCCGGGTCGGGCAAGTCGCAATAAAGCGTCTGCCCGAGGTTTCCGTACAGAGCCTCCGAGTAAAAGTATGAGGGGCCGCCGTGGCCTATCCCGAATAAGTCGTCCGGCCAGCCAACGAGCGAGCGGAAGAACCTGTACACATAGAGTTCTTTATTGACCGACAGGATTTCATCCAGGGCCTGGTTTGCGCGTTCGAGGTCGAGCTGCGTTACAATAGGAGCGAAGTTGCGCATAGCCGTCAACGCCATGGGCGTTTCCGCCGCTTCCTGCAGGTCTGCTATGTACCAAAGCAGCAACGCGCGCGCATAACCCTCATTGTCCGAGTTGGTCTTTGGCAGCAGCCCGTCGAAGAGGAGAAGGTAGTTGCTCATGACCTCCGCGTCCCATACTCCGCCGATCGCCATAGCCCCGAAACCGGCAAAGGCTTCTTTCGCCCAGCGCGGGGCGTTGTAGTTTCTGACGAAGCCCGCCATGAGGAAATGGCAGAACTCATGAGCAAACCTGGCTCTTAAGTTATATCTTCCGGAGCCGTCCCAGCAATCGCGCCCCATCCTTATTATGCCGTCGGCGGGATTGCCGTTCCAGAACAACTGCCCGGAGTCGCCGCCTTCATATCTGATAGTGCTCAGCTCGTATCTCGCGCCTCGAAAGCCCGGGTCGTAGTAGACCTGGAGCGGCCAGACCGTACGGGCGTTGTACGACTCTGACGCGTACTCCTGGAAGTATAGGTAGACCTCAGTCATCATACTGAGATCGCTCTGGCAGGCGTCGCGGAAGTCCATCTCGTCGAGTCCCACTCTGCCGACTTCATACGGGCTGTATATCGCTATTGGCCCGTCGATGTATCTGCCCGGCTCCGTCTCGTCGATGACAAAGTAGTGAACTCTCTTCACCGCTATGTAGCAAGTGAACACATTGGTAAACGGGGTTGTCCTCCCGCCGGCCGCTCCGTCGGCCACGAGTCCCTGCAGGAAGTTAGCGGGAACGAACGTCGCGCCTGCCGCGCCGTCGGCGATCGTCGCGGGCAGATAGATGTAGGTCGTGTAATCTCCGCTGTCTCCGGCGAACCGGCTTCCGACAGCGAGAGTTACCTCGACGTCATCCGCGTCCGGTATGTCCCGCTCGTCGATGGGGATGCTCAGCGCGACCGGTCCGTTGAAGTCGTCCTCCAGCGTCACTTCAAAAAGCTCGGAGATCATCCCGTCCGGCCTTTGCTGCTCCGTCGGCCTCAGGGCGGTCATGCTTACCCCGCTTGTCTCACCGCTGCCGAGGAAGTCGAGCACCGCGCCGCCCAGTTCGATCACGCCGTCCCTGACGGGCGCGGAGTCGCCTCTCTCGATATCGCCGACGTCTATGCCTCCGATGCCGCTGCTGCCGTCGCCGGGGCCGCCGGGGGTGACGGCGGCGGTCCCGTTATCGCCGCCTCCGCTTCCTCCGGGTTTTCGGAGAAGCCCGTAGACGCCGGCCGCGATCAATACAACGATGATCACTGCCGCCGCTATGCGGTATATAAGCAGACCATTGCTTTTTTTTACCGGCTGTACCGGCGCGTAGGGCTGCGGCGGCGCGGGCGGGTATGACGGCGGCTGTTGGTACTGCTGAGCCGGAGCCTGCTGCGTCGGCTGAGTCTGCTGTGGCGGGTATGCGTGAAACGCCGGTCCGGGCGCGGTTTGATGCTGCTGGCGCTGCTGAGCCGGAGCCTGCTGCGTCGGCTGAGTCTGCTGCGGCGGGTATGCGTGAAACGCCGGTCCGGGCGCGGTTTGATGCTGCTGGCGCTGCTGAGCCGGAGCCTGCTGAACCGGTTGTGTCGGTTGCGCGGCTTGAGTGTCCTGCGCAGCCGTTGCCGGCGCGGCGGTCACCTGCCCCGGCGCAGAGCCTGTCCCCGCAGCCTTGCCACATTCCTCACAGAATTTGGCGCCTTCTTTTATTGCAGATCCGCAGTATTTACAAAACTTAGCCATAATAGTTGTGACCCCCATGTATTAACAAGTATATCTTCACTCCGCGTTCCGTCAAGCCGCGCGCCCGCATTCCATCACCTCGCGCCGTTTCACTCCGCGACGACGGGCACGACCCCGGTTTCTTTACGGAAACTCTCGATTATCCCCGCGAGCGCTGCCTCGTCCGGTCTTGAGTAAAGCAGCCGGATATAGTCAGGCTCCTCGCCCCTTGCGCCAAAGCCGAAGGTGATATGATCCTGTCCTATCTCAACGCTTTTGAGCCAAATGCCGTTCTGGTTGAACTCTATGATCTTCGTTCCGAGCAGGATGCCGAAGCAGGAAACGTATATACCCAAGTCTTCACGTATCCTCTCATGCTCGATATCTTCCCCCGTCCGGCTGTGTACAACGGCCGGCTGTATCCGGATAACGGCGCTGTCCGCGATCGTCTTTGCGGTAATAAGTTTTTTTCGCGTTGAGAAAAACAAGACCGCCGCAAGCGTTCCGCCCATCAAGGCAAAGAGCGCGCAGTACTCGCACCGGGGAAACCGAAAGGCAAGCGCCGTCGCGATAGCCGCCGCGCAGACGACGGTCGCCGTCATAAACCCGCGCGCATACAAAGTCAATCTTTTCAAACAGACCCTCCCGCTCCGTGAACCTTTGGTAATTAGCGGTAACTTAAGGAGCGGGTTCCAATCCCGACCCCTAAGGCGATTTTAAGCCATACCGCAAGAAAAAACACTGTACCGGAGTACAGTCTTTGCAAAAAAAGAACCTGTACTTTAGTACAGGTCGATGAGTTGGATTCGGAGTTCGAACTGCGGACGTTACTGCTGCGTATCCTGCTTTCTCAGTACAAGGTTTGCCAGTTCCGTCCGGTTTGAGACTCCCGTCTTGGCGTATATATTACCCACATGATATTTGACGGTCCTCTCGACGATCGATAGTTTCTCCGCGATTTCCCTGTTGGTCCTGCCGTTGATGATCAGCAGCATCACCTCATGTTCGCGTTCCGTGAGCCGTTCTATCAGGTCGAGCTCGTCTATCCGCTTCTCTTGTTCCTTTACGGGCATTTCCAGAAACGCGGTCAGATAGGCATGCGTTTTAAGAAGTTTTGTTAATCGGTTGTGCAACGGCGGGAGCATGACCAGAGTGACGCACACCACACCCAATGCCAGCAGGGTGTGGTTTTGCGTCTGGCCGCTTACAGCGGTGATGACATTTCCAACAAGCCCGCCTGACAGGACGCCGAGGACGTTAGCCGCAAGGCCTACCCCTATTACCGCGGCAGGGTTCTCATAATGCTCCAGCATCTCGCCGAGTATACTCCACCAAAACAGGTCGTAAACCCCGCATGCGCCCAGCAGCAACGTGTTGACCACAAGATAGTCCGCCCACGAGCGCCCCAGCATGAGGAACGCGATGAAAGAAAAGCCGATCATGGCTATGGCCACATAGAGGATATACGCGCGGTTTGTCTTTCGCGGCAGATTGCGCATAATGAACATCGCTGCGATATAGGGCGCGGCCCAGTACAAGCTCGTCAGCAGCTTCAAGTGGGAGAACGCGGGGTTCACCACCTGATACATCAGCCCTGAGTTGATGGTGACGACCACGATGAAAAGGCAGAGAAACACGAACGCGCCGGACTTGCCCGCCGAAAACGCGCCTTGCCCTGAAACGGGCGCGGATGCGGGCGCGCGCGTCGTTGCGGGTGATGCTGCCGCCGTCACCGCGGTTGCGGATTTTGGCGCCGCCGTTACCGCGGTTGCGGTTGCCGCGCGCGCGGTTCCGGGAGCCGTCGCCGCAAGTTCATCTGCAGTGTCTTTCCCGGGAAGCTTCATCGCGAACAGAAATGCCGCGAAAAGCGCCAGGATCGAAGTGCCCAGCCCTATCCGGGGAGAAATGAATATCGCGGCCATGTTCAGGAGTATCATTAGTAAATTCGAGAAGATGAGGCAGCTCGCCATCGTTTTGATGCGGTCGTCCTTCGGCGTGCAGCTCTTGAAATAAAAGCCCCACGCGGCAACGCAGGCGCCTACCAGAAACGCCGCGGGATATAACGCCGCAGCCCATAAGAACGACGGCGGTAAGAAGAACACTCCCGTGGCGGCTGCGCAAAAAGCGATGGAAAACAGGATGAGTCTCTTCGCCATCATCATACTTCTGATGAAGAACCCGCAGGCGATCAGACCGGCTATGTGAGCCGCCATCGCGCCGAGGACATAAGACTGCGTGGATACGCCGCGGAAGCTCGTGATCGCGTACAGCACCTGACCCTCAAAAGGGAAAGCCAGCAGCCATGAGAAAAAAAGGGAAAAGACAATGACAGACAGGCGGCGGCTATCAGCCGTCGCCTTGGTTTGGCGGTTTGATTTGCTGTTCATCGAGGTATCCCTTCATTGGCGTACGCGCCGCATTCTGCGAACTGCAGTAAGCGGCAGGCGCGGAGTAATCGGTCCTACTCGCATAAGCAGACGGGAGTCGAACCCTTACCGCCTGTCGACGGCGCTTTTCGTTCGCGAGTGAGTATGCGGCATGTCTATGAAGATGACGCCCTGTTGCCGCACTGCGGGCAAAAGTTCTCATGTTCTTTTATCGGCGTCCCGCAGTTCGTGCAGAACCTGACGCCGGGCCGCCCTGCAGGCGCGCCTCCCACTGCCGGTTGCTGCGGCGCCGCGTATGCGCCATAGTCGGCAGCCTGTTGGAACTGCGGAGGAGCAGAGCTGTTGTTAGCCACTCCCGCTGTCGGCTGCTGCTGTTGCGGTGCAGTGTCGACTCCCGCCGTCGGCTGCGAGTCTGCAAAGCGGCTCATATCCTGCGGCGCAACGCCCGCCGCCGGCTGCTGCTGCTGCGGCACAGTGTCGGTTCCCGCCGCCGGCTGCTGCGAGTCTGCAAAGCGGCTCATATCCTGCGGCGCAACGCCCGCCGCCGCCAGGAACTCCGGCGGAAGACCAGCCTTTTTCACTCTTTCCAGAGCCTTTTCGCGCAGTTCGGCGTCTTCATCGTTTATGGCCTGACGAATAAGCAGCCGCCAGGCCCATTCCTCTTTGACACGGCCAAGAATATACATGACTTCACCGCGCGTTTTCGCGCTCCGCGAGGAAAGCCGTTTCCCGAAAAACGCGATCCCGCTTTTTTTGAACGGTTTCCTTTCGACGCGGTCGACCATGGAGCTCAAAAAGTAAAAATATAGCGCGACATACGTCACCGTATATATTATCCCGAGGATCACAGCCACTATTTTTATGAAGAAATTACTGTCGCCGGCGCATAAACAGACCGTAAGCTCCACGCTTCTGGCGCTCCACGCGGCGCTGAAAATGCTGAGTATAAGGAGTATGACGGTTATGAGTTTTCTGTTAGCCCATAGATAACCGAGTTGAAAACGAAACGCTCCGATGATGATCGCGATGATAACGATCAACAGAATGCAGGACGCCCAGACAAAGACCGGGTCGTTTTTCAGCTCCTGGAAAATAAACAGAGGCAGGAGCGCGAGAAATGTGATCAGCAGCGGAGCGCCGAACAGCGTCGCGCCCCTTGCGCCGGAGTCGTACTGCGACTTATAGGCAATAATGAAAGCCGCCACTCCGACCGGGAATATCATCGCATAGGCGATAAGATAGAATTTATCAGCGAACTCGACCATATCCGACCGTCACTCCTATCCGGTTATTGAACCCGACGCTCATTTCAGAATAAATCATGAGATCAGCGGATGCCTGTTAAGATGCTTCATTTACTCTGACTCCGATTTCCAAACAGATGATACTTATGTGTCCTATTATACATTGTCAGTAGCAAAAAGCAATTACGCACTTTATATTCTTGCAAGAAACTACCAATCGATACTATTCAGGCTGGTGCGCATCTCTCTTGGCTGCGCGGCATGGTTTTTGTTGTTTCGGTCAGTACCGGCCTTTTCACCGGTATTCCCTCAACAAAAAAACCATGCCGCGCAGCCCCTTGCAGACTGCACTGAACAGTTACTACCAATCGATATCCCAGTCCTTTTTTCTGTCCTCAATCTTCGCCTTGAGTTCTTCGTCGTCTTTGAAGTCGTCATCGTCGTCGAAATGAAAACCGGTAAAATCCGCAAGACCTGAACCGCTCAGGTTTTCTTTTATTTGATCACAAACACTGTCCGGCGAGTGCGCCTTAGCGCCGGCCTCGATAAACCGCATGAGCGTTTTATCATACACCGGCTCATTATTATTGTTTATCAGGAACTCAGTGACACGGGAAATCTCCGCGCTTGAAACGTACGCGCTTCGTATTTTTGAGGGCTTCGCCGAGTATGCCGGAGAGTACAGCATATTTCCGTCTTCGAGGGTTTCGGCGCCTGTTCTGTCAAGAAGTATACGTGAATGCGCCGCGTCCGCAACCCTAAAAGCAACTCTCGCCGGGATACAGTCTTTCAGGAATTCTGTGACCACGCCGCGGTCCGGTGATCGAGTGGCAAGGACCAGATGAACGCGCGCGTCTTTTCCTTTCCTGCCGATTGCCTTTACGATCTCCATAAGCCACGGCTTTGAAAGCGCCATCAGACCTGAAAACTCATTAATAACAATGATGATATATGGAAAATCACCGGCGCCTGTTGTTAACGACGCTATTCTTCCGTCCAGTTCGGAATATATGTAAAACAGGGCGCTTAAAGCCGCTTTTGCGTCCGTAAGCGCGGGACAGGCCATGTGCGGCGTCCCGTTGTATTTTGAGAAGCCGCCGGAATGCAGATCGGCTAAAATCATTCTTACTTCATCGGGTGAGGATTTTCGCAGAACGCTCATTATTATTGAGTCCGGAAAAATCACTTCGCCTGCGCAGGAATCCCCGCCGATCAGCAAGTGCGGCATTTTCTTGAGGTCACAGACTATACTGCCGCCGGAATCGTCTTTTCCAAGCGCTACAGTTAAGCATGAGTCCGACTCGATGAACTCCAGTGATTTGAATACTTCACCTATCCTGACGAGATCGACGCCGTCATTTAAGACTTCTATACAGAAGACGCCGTCTCTTGACGTCTTTGCGACGCTGATACTGTCGGCGCCGAGATGAAGGGCAATCTCCTTTGAGTGTTTTCGCAGCGAAGACTCGTCACACCCGGCCGCCAGATTGACTTCATACGCCGTGACTTTGCTGAATACATCTTCGCTCAACACAACGCCCGGAATTTCGTATGTATTCAATATCACTTGCAATAAATCTTTTCTTTCAGCCACCGAATTACTCCTTCGCCGGAAATATATCCCCCCTGGACACGTGTTGGAAACAACGCGCCGGCGGGCTGATACAGCATATCCCCGCCGCCAAGCAGGTCCTCCGCGCCGGACCTGTCAAGTATGACTCTGGAGCTGTCCGCATCCGGAGCCTTGAAAGCAACTCTTGACGGGCAGTATGTCTTTAGCGTGTCGGTAATAACCCCGGGACTTACATGCGAAGTGGCCAGGACCAGATGTATACCGGCCGCTCTTGCCGCTATCCCAAGTTTCGAAACAGCTTTTTCGACGTCGTCGCGCGCGGCGCTCATCAAGTCGGCCAGTTCATCAACGACCACTACTATATACGGCATTCGCGCCCTGTCGCCGACGTTTCCTGCCGCGTTGTAGTCCTCAATGGTATTGACGACCCCGTTGTTATAAAGATTGCGCAGATTCCTGTTCTTCCGGATCACATCATGCAGGAACTTCGATAGGACGTTAAACGAAGAGCGCCTTTGTAATATCATTGCGCTTAAGGAATCAAGCGCTCTTACAGCGTCTGCGGTTCCGGTGATCACTGGTTGGGCTAAATGAGGAACTCCATAGTATTGAGAAAACGAGTTCGACCCGGGGCTGATAAGGATCAGGCTGACGGCAGCGGGAGTCGATTTGTGAAGCAGGCTCATTATCAGCGAGTCCAACAAAACGCTTTTCCCGAAGTCCGCGCAGCCGCCGACCAGCAGATGCGGCATTTTCATCAAGTCGCCGATGACATTGCTGCCAAACGCGTCTTTCCCGATTGCGAACGCAAGGCTTGATCCCGATCCGGTAAACTCCGGAGAATCGAGAAGCTCGTCTATATCCACAGGCGAGGTGTATCTGTACGGCGCTGCGATACTATAGGCGTTTTCTTCCGGCAGTTTTGCTATGACTACCCGCTCCGCTCCGAGCTGCCGCGCTATTTCGTCTGCGTACTTGCTGAGCGATGTGCTGCCTCTCTCCGGCTGCCGTATGACTCTATATACTATAGTGTTTTCGATAATAGCTTCTTCTTCAACGATTCCCGGGATCTCGTATGAGTTCAGAATAGCTTGCAGCAGCGCTCTTTTTGAAACCATCACATTCCTTCCCCGACGGCGGCACATAGGATCTTTTCTCTTGGGTTATAAGCACATTACGATGTCAAGATTCTTCGCCGCCCTTCACATAAAGGGCGTGATCAGTAATGACACATATCTTTGATTGATCAGCGTTTACATGGCCGCTTAGTCAAACAGATCGTATGAAGGCGCGACGTACGGCTTCTCGAGTCTCTTTTCACTGACCGCGGCTTCGGCGGCCAACTCCTCTATGTTCAGCGTTTCAACAGCCAGTTTCTCGATTTGCGTCGCTTCGACGATAAGTTTTTCGACATCCGGGGTTTCCTGTGCCGCATCTATCGGGTTTACGACGGCGAGGCCGTCATTTGCGGAAGGAAAGCCGGGAGGCGTACGCGACGCGCGCGACACTTGCGACGCGCGCGATACCCGCGACGCGCGCGGTATTCCCGGTATACGCGACATAAGGCGTTCGATCTGACGTTTGAGTAAAACCGATGATATAGTTACTGCCGCGATGCCGGCGACAAGAAAGTAAAGCGCGAGTTTCGGCATGAAATCCAGAGCGATCAAAGCAAAGATCATGACCGCGATTTCTCCGAATATTGCCGTACGCCCTTTGCTCATTCACTTGCTCTCCTTATATAATATTCGCCACGCTGCGAGGGGATATTTACGTCTCCGCAGCCACGACAGAGTCCTGCGTCTTTTTTCCGTCTATATAAGATGCGTTTCCGACAATAGCACTGCGGCAGTTACCAGTCACTTTGCGAAGACAGTTCGTTACCGTCTTCGAGTATCTTTATGGCTGCTTCGCCTTTGTCGGCAAGTTCACGGAACTGATCGATGCTGCGCTTCATAGCCGGCAGCGCGTTCTGCTTAAACGTACTAACCTCGTAGAGCGCCTCCATAACGTCTTCAAAAGCTTCTTTCAGAACGTCAACTGAAATGTTTGCTTCCGCTGATTGCGTGTGGATATCGCCCCCCTGATCCCTGAGCATCCTCGATGTGGCTGTTATCATGTCGCTTGTCGTCTCATTGAGGGCCTGGATTTTCTGAAGGACGATTTTCTGATTGTAGAGGGCGTATGCCACCATGACCGCGGTCCTGAGCGCGGATATCGTCACGCTTTTCGCCCGGTCGACCCCGCGTATCAGCTCTTTATTATTGCGCTGGATAACTTCCATAGCAATGACGCCCTGATGGTTCACCACTATCATCTGCTGCATATCCATGATGCGCTGCCGCAGCGGGAACAGGATCTCCTCCTGTATGAACCGGATCCTTTCGTCGTCTTCACTATCGTCTTCAGCCTTGTCCAGCCTGGCTGATATGGCGGCGTCCATCAATGATGCCATCTCTGTTTCTTGTATGAGTTTTTTGGTAAAGCCGCGCAGGTTTTGCTGTTCGATCGCAAGGGTCGTGTTGTCGTTTTTCAAGACTGTTTTGCCTTTATCAAGAGACTGCATTATCGAGGCGATGACGGCTTCGGCTTTTTGGTATCTCTCGAAATAGTTCCTCACCGGGTTGAAAAGTCTTGCAAAAAAGCCGCTGCCTTTGAAGTTGACAAGGCTGGGATCCAGCCCCTGGACTTCTCTTCGCAGTTCAAGCAGGCCCTTTGACACCTCACCGCCTTCCTCTCCGGATTTGGCGAGCTTCCCGATCTGCACTTTAAGCATTGAGTTTTTTGCAGAAGATCTCATCATCGTGTCAAGGCCGAATTTCTCTGTATTGGACGCAAACTTCTTTTTGTCCTTCAATGAGTCTATATCCATGTTGAACAGGGCGTCCGCGTTACTTTCCGCCTGTTCTTTCAATCTGCGGACTTCTTCCGGCAGAAGCCGCTCCTGCGCCGCCAACTCCTGCGTGATCATATCAGCGTCCGGAACTTCCATCGAGAACACCGCGTTTTCGCTCATCGTTCTTCCTCCTTAGCTTAGAGAAGCGCTATTCTTCACAACACGTACAGACGGGTATCTTGTATAGCGTCGTCAATACCGCACAGCGCGCTCATTGCTTTTTCCAACTCGGCGTCGCTGAGCTTTGCCATCTCCAATATCAGCCTGTCCATTTTCAGTATGGCGCTGTCAAACTGCTTTGAAACTCTCTGCGCATAGTTCTTATACTCGTTTTCTACAACCTTGTGCGCTTCCGCTTCCTCAAGGCGGTTTTGTTGTAAAAACCTGTTGATCTTTTCCTCATAATCCGCTTCATCAAACGCGTCCATCTTCGCAAGCAGGTTGTCCGCAAGTTTTGACAGGTAACTCTGAAGGTCGTCTACGGATGATGAGAATTTACTGAAACTGAGGCCTCCCGCGCCGAATCTGTCCTCAAGAACGCGGTGGATGCTGGCATACCTCTTTTGAAAGCCGTCATATTGCGCGGGCAGATGACCGATTATTTCCCTGAAGAACGGCGTAGACTTGTTTTTCTCCAAATAACCCTCTGTGGCTTCGCGGCGGGTCGATAGCAAGTCTATCTCAATTATTTCTGCCGGCGCTTCTTCAGTTTCCTCCGGCGGCGCCTGAAGATCGTTTATCTTTTTGTCAGCGCGCGACGCCGCCATATTGACGAGTAAGGTTATTGTAATTGCTGCCAAAGCTAAGATTATGATCCGGATCACTACGTTCATTGCGGAAGGCAGCAAGCTCCCGGCGCCCGTTATCATTATCACCGCCGATATAATAGTTATTACAGTGCCAAGCCCGATAAACTGAAGTTTGGTTTTCACAGCGCCCCCCCTGTTGATTCATAAAATGAGGTGGTTGATGAAGTCATTCTAGACCAACCGGTGTCCAATAAAACGGACTTTATATAATTTAGAACCTCTAAAACCTCCGGTTTTGTCATCCTGAGCTTGCGAAGGATCTCAATGCATTGCAGCACAGGCGCTTGAAGATTCTTCGTAAACTCAGAATGACACTTCGTGTAGTAAATAGAGATTCCCAATTCTTTTCCTCACGAAGAAAATTTCTTTTTCAACGACCGGTTCGCCGGTTATCCGTTCCCATACTTCCGCATATGAAGCCAGTTGATTCTCATAGTCTTTACGCAGATCAAGCGAAACCTCATTCCCGTCATAAGTCTTATAGTCAATGATCACCCACCCGTCATTCTCCCTGAAAACCAAGTCGATGACGCCATTGATGTAAGTATCCTGTTCCGGCGCTTCGCCGGACATCGGGCTGCCGGCGGCCGCTTTGTATGAAAACGGCACTTCCGTATAAACTTTATCAGAATTTTTTATTCTCTCCCATAACGGTGTTTTCCTGAACTCTTCGGCGATGCCGGTCAAAAATTCCCGTGTAATAAACGCGTCGTCATTGTCTTCCAATATCAAGTCAATCGTCTCCGGAAGCGCTGTTTCGTCTGATATAAGCGCGTCCAGGACTCTGTGTACTATGCTTCCGACAGAAAGCTTTCCGGCTTTGATACTTGTTTCCTCACCGTATATGATGACTTCCATAGTGTTAAGCGCGATCGCTCTTTCAAGCTCTCCGGCGTCGTATTCCCGGCTTACCGACCCTGATTCCGGCGCCGGCCCGGACTCCCGTGCCGGCCCCAATTCCGGCGCCGGCCCCAACTCCCGCGCCGACCCTGATTCTCGCGCCGGCCCGGACTCGCGCGACGGCGCGTAAACTCTGTATGTGGGGCGGTTTTCCGCGAACGCTTCGTCACGGCGCGCTTTCAAATCATCGAGTTCACCGTCAATATCCTCATCGCGCGCATTTGTATGCGCCCTCTCAGCCGCGCCTGTCGGGCTGTCCGAAAGGTAAGCCTTTGCGAGCATATCGACCTTACCTTCGGGGAGCATATCTACGAGCTTCTCCCACGGGTTATTCTTCGCCGCGCTGTCGCTGACGATCAGCATGTTCCTGGCTCTTGTCGCCGCCACATACAACAACCTGTCGCGCTCCAGCGCCTCCGCGCGTTTCGCCTTCTCCTCGATATCCTTCCATCTCAGCGGCTCATAGTATGACTTTGGCCATGCGGCTCCCGGGTTTCTGTCGATCCGGATGTAACCGTATGTCTGCTCCGCGCCGTCTTCATCCGGGCTCTGCTCCGTGTAAAACGACGGATCCGGCATATTACCGCTGCACGGCGAGCAAAGGATAACGACCGGCGCTTCCAGGCCTTTCGCTTTATGAACATTCATAAACCTGACCGCGTCGACGTCTTTTCCCTCTATATCAATATCTTCCTCAAACCCATTTTCGATCATTGAAGATAATTCTTCGATAAAGAGATTGAGTCCCCATACGTCCGATACTTTTTTCAGCCTGATTTTCTCGACAAGGCTCACAAAACTGCCCATCCCGGCCAGCTTTTCTTTGGACGTCAGATGGACCCGCATTATTCCGAGTTCGTCGATGATGCGTTCCGTCGCGGCGGCGGGATTGAGGTTTTGAATGTAGTCCGAGAACCTTCGAAGTTTGGCAAAGCACTCCCTGACGTCGTTGAAAACCGCCCTGATGCCCTCGTTGAGAAGGTTTTCTTCATAGAACGCGTCAAAATCGAAGTATATGCCGAAATTCCCGCCGCGCCTGATGAAACGATAAATTTCGTGATCGCTGAAACCGAAGAAATCCCCGCGCATCACATTGTATACATAAGCGTTTTCTTCGGGGTAGGCGAGCATCCTGATGAGCTCCGCGAAGGATATGAACTCGCTCGTCCGCTTTGTTATGTCGGCTCCTGTGATCCTCACCGGTATACCCAGCGCGGCGACGCCGTTCGCAGTCTGCTCAAGCTGTCTTTTCTTTCTCGCCAGAACCATTATGTCCTTATACCGCACACGTCTTTTGATCAAAGAAAAGCTCCCGTCCTCATGCCTGACGCGGCCGGTGATCTCCTCGCCGCGCACCAGATGGGATATGATACGCGCCAAAACCGCGGGCTCCGCCGCCATGATGTTTCCTATCGTTTTCTCGTCGATCCGGTAATACGAGACCCCGGAAAGCGTGCCTTCGACCGGCGGCAGAACCGTATCCATTTCGGTAAACACCGCCTGATCTTCACCTGCGAGCAGCTTCGGGAAAACAGAGTTGTTCCAATCGCCCAAATCGTCGGTCGCCCGGAAGTTCGTCCTCAGTTCGACCACCAGACCTCCCGAGTTTTCAAAATGTTCCTTAAATCTTTTGTATAGTCTGAAATCTGCGCGGCGGAAACCGTATATAGATTGTTTCGGATCGCCGACTACGAACAACGAACCTTCCCGCGGCGTGATCCTGTGCCAGACTTTCTCCTCCGTCTCCGCGCCGGTCAGAAACATCGCGATCTCAGCCTGTATAGGGTCGGTATCCTGAAACTCGTCAATCAGGATCGTCTTGTATTTACTCTGAAAATATTTCCTGACCTCCGGATGATCCCGGAGCAGGCGCGACGTTATCATAAGCAGATCCTGGAAATTCAGCGCCGAGACAGTCCGCTTATGATGAATGTACATATCTTTCGCTTTCTTCGAAAACGGGATCAGCAGATAGTCGTACACGGCTGCGCTGATCAAGCCGATCACAGGCATGACCGACATATCCCGTAAATCCTCAAATTCTTCCCCCAAAGCTTTGGCGCGTTCTTTGGCCGGCTTATCTTCGCCCCAGCATTTCTGGACGACGTCCACGGACTTTTTTGTGGAGAATATCATCAGAGTTTCTATCAGCGCTTTATTTGACAGATCCGAAGATTTTGTGCCCAGCGTTTTTCTCCGGAATGCCATCATGCTTTTTTCCAGCTCGTCGGCTCTGGCGTCGCCGGATATAACATCGTCCGGGATCAAATCGTACTTATCGCGGACCAGCGCGTATATTTCCTTGAGCGTATATCTTATGCGGTCAAAGATTTCTTGCGGGGTAATGCCGGTATGATGCGGACGCTCGCCGGCAGCGCTAAAGGCAGCGTCGTCAATTTGCGGGGCAACTTCATCAGTTTGCAGGGCTGCGTCGTCATTATTTGGGGCAACTCCGTTAGCCTGCAGGGCTGCGTCGTCATTATGCGGGGCAACTCCGTTATTTTGCAGGGCATCGTCATCATCATCCGGGCCTTCAAAATTTACGTCCTGGTTGTCGCATACGGCTTTCAGCATCGTTCTCGCCGACGCTTCGCTGACCCCGAAATCATGCATAAGGTGAAGTATCTGCTTGTCGTTTTCATCCGCTTCCATAACATAAGTTTCCCATGTCCTCTGCCGTATAAGATCATCACCTGCGTCGTCGATCTCCACAAAGCCGGGATCGACGCCCGCCTCGATCGGGCGCTCCCGCAGCATTCTCGCGCAGAATGAATGGATCGTGCCGATGTAACACTCATGCATGTGATCCAGCGCCGCTTTATGCAATTCGTTTCCGGCTGCCGCGTATTCCTTTTCCAGAGTCTTGCGCACGCGCTCACGCAGTTCGCTTGCGGCCTTGCGC
>Ga0082212_10001341_pt1 | contig 36303 bp, 34 predicted proteins | sample TergutNt197P3_FD_71548 | JGI IMG/M metagenome (GOLD analysis project Ga0082212, IMG submission 71548) | Neocapritermes taracua P3 segment gut microbial communities from Petit-Saut dam, French Guiana - Nt197 P3 | ecosystem: Host-associated > Arthropoda: Insects > Digestive system > Gut ...
AACCAAAACACAACGTTTGATAATTGAGTCATTTGCCCTCACGGTGGATGACCTGAGAGCTTATGTTGCCAACGCATATGACGGATAGATTGTATGTGCTTAAAATAGGGCGGGATTTAGGTTCTACTTTACATGCTGATCTTTAAGTATTTCGGCAATTTCTACAACATCACTTAGTCTCCCTTCTGCAATATCAGAGATTAGTTGTCGTTTTTGACTATCTGATAATGTGTTTTTGAGTTTCCTCACATCCAATTCCACGTTTAAGACAACATAAGCCTTACTTTGGTTGTTGGTTTTAGAAAGATATCTTGCCAAAATGGCAGCAACATCTTCATAAGAATAGCCCGAGCCGGTAAACATGGCTACTTTTGTCGGGTCAGCAGGATCATAGGCAACATCAATTTTTGCTCCCGGTTGAAATTGTGGTATATCTGTGACAGCTATCGTATCATATATCTTGGCAGAGAAGAATTCCCCTTTTTTTCAACTCATTGCCTGCAATCTTGCCCCCCAGTTTAATTTCCTTTATGACCGCAATGGTTTTGATTCCTTTAGAAAGAATTGCATCATTTCTGTTGATAGCCCCGAATTCTTTTTTCAGCAAGAGAATAACCGGGAGAAAACATGCCGTCAACATAATGACACTGAAGGCAATAATAACCCATATATCCATATATATTCACCCCCATAACATCGATGATTTGAGGAGATTTTGACTTGAATGCGAAAGCGGGTCAAGAGATTGGACCTGCTCGAATAGAATCTTTCCAAGAATCTTAGTGACATTCGCTCTGTCGTATCCGGGATCATCAAGCACAAGTTTATAAGATTCTTGGACTCCTTCTTGCCAACTTTCCTGGGTGTTTGCCTTCACTGATGTCAATCTGCCGCTTGTCGGCGAGAGTACGACAATGCTTTTGGGGTTAGCAGGGTCATAGGCAACATCAATTTTGCATCCCGGCTGAAATTGGGGCATATGAGTATTGTCTATCGATACGACTGTTTGAGCGTAATAACGCCCCCCTTGATGATCTTCTACCAATAAACGTAGCCTGACACGCGTTCCAAACTCATTTGCCCCAGCTTGCACAATTTCTTTTATCTCTGCGGTGGTTTTGATTCCATGAACACGTATTGCCTTCTCACGGCGTAATCGTGTGACCTTATTTTTTATGAATAGAAATGCTAATAAGGCAAGTCCTATCATGCCGATGAGTGTGATAATGTTTGTTCCACTGCTCATTAATGTTCTCTCCTCGCTTTCAATCCGGCAGCTTCAATGTCGTGACCCTGTCTGACTATTCTTCATAGGGTATCATGACTTTCCGGGGAACCTTAAAGGTGACCAGCTTGTTTTTTTTATCATAAACCAATTCAACATTGATACCATATACCTCCGCCAGGAGACGATTCACGTTGATACATTTTGGGTAAGCAAAATCAAGGATATTACTGCCTGATCCATGTTTGCTGTAGCCCAACTTAACTCTTTGGCTGTATGAGCCGCTTAGCTTTTCCCTGTCGTCATGTGACCATTTGGCGGTGCCGTTTTGATCATAAAGGGTGATCACCTCATGATACTCGGTTGGCGAGTGGTAAACCCTTTCTGATGAACAGTACTTGCCTGTCGAATAATAGTTGCTAATCTCGCCGTCAAACCAGGGATTTGAACTGTCACTTATCTTCCATCCCCTGTCGGTTTTTACTGGCTCAAGATCCCAAAAATCCAAAAGATCCGAAATATCCGAAAGCTCCGAAATATCCGAAAGATCCGAAACATCGGAAAGACCCAAAAGATCCAGTATATCCGAAAGATCCGAAGGATCCGAAGGATCTCGATGATGACGATTCCCTTGGCCATAATATGAGTCCGTATACAATGCTACGAATATTCCCAACGCATTTTCAGCCCGTGAGTCATATTCGATTAAATACTCGCCATTTTTCGTGACAGCTCCCAGCAGGCCTATCCCATTGACCTTAAGAATTTCTCCGCTTTCTAATTCTACCGCTGCTGTCAGGAATCTGTGTGTTGGCATGATAATGTCGGTAGCCGCAAAGAGTATGATGCTGATGACCAATACTATCGAAACCAAAAGTATTGCAGATACCCCTAATCCTTTCATAACCCACATCCTTTCTCGGTTTGGCTCATTTTATATTGTATCTGAACAATGGCGCTTTGTATAGGGTTTGGGGCGAATACAATAGATTCGCGGAAAACGTCAACTGAGTTCGCCAAATAAGAAAAAGTTTTGCCGTTTTCAGGGTTTTTAGCAAAACTTTATACAGCCCATTTCAATGTATCCCCACACCCGACAACGGATAAACCCTCTCCACCTCAGCAAAAACCTTCTCATACGCTTCCCGATCCGCCAACGCCCGTTCCAGCACATCACGACTCTGCTCAATCAGACACCCATCCCGACTCAAATCAAGCAACCGCACCTCCGGGAACCCATGCTGACGCAACCCCACAACTTCTCCGGGGCCACGAAGCTTCAGATCTTCCTCGGCTATCCTGAACCCATCCTCAGTCTCACACAAAATCTGCAATCTCGCCGCGTTCCGCTGCCGACTAACCAAAATACAATAAGACTGTTCGTCGCCGCGCCCCACCCGACCCCGGAGCTGATGCAGCTGCGCCAACCCGAACCGCTCCGCGTTCTCAATTATCATCACCGTCGCGTTAGGGATATCCACACCCACTTCCACAACCGTCGTCGCCACCAACATATCAATCCCGCCCGCTCGGAACTGCCCCATCACACTTTCTTTCTCCCGGCTCTTCATGCGCCCGTGAACCAATACCACCCGCCGTCGGGGAAACTGCTCGCACAACTGCTCAAACCGCTGGACAGCCGCAACGAAATCGCTTTTCTCCGTCTCTTCCACCAGGGGACACACCACATAGACCTGGCGCCCCTTCTCCATCTGTTTATCCAAAAAATCATATATCATAGGCCCCACCGAACCCACACAACGCGTAAGAATACGCTTGCGTCCCGCCGGCAACTCATCCAGAACCGACATCCTCAGATCCCCATAAACTGTCAACGCCAAAGTTCTGGGAATGGGCGTTGCCGTCATCACCAACACATGAGGGTTTTCGCCTTTGTCCTGCAGATGTGTCCGCTGCCGAACACCAAAGCGGTGCTGTTCATCAGCCACCACCAATCCCAAAGAAAAGAACCGGACACTCTCTTGAATCAGAGCGCTCGTCCCCACCACCACGTGAACAGATCCCTCCGCGATACCGGCCAAAATCTCCTCACGATCCCTCTTAGGCTGACTGCCGGTCAACAATCGGACAATCACCCCCCGGGACGAAAAGAAAGTTTCCAAAGTTTGAAAATGCTGCTGCGCCAACACCTCCGTGGGCGCCATAATCGTTCCCTGAAACCCGGAAGTCACAGCTTGTAACAAAGCCATCATCGCCACAACCGTTTTGCCCGACCCCACATCTCCCTGCAACAGCCGCCGCATGGGCAGTCTACGCCGCAAATCAGCCCCAATCTCAGAGATAGCCCTCTGTTGCGCTTGCGTAAGTTGAAAAGGCAACTCCCTCCGAAACGCCGCCAATTCCCCGGTATCCCCCGGCAGCATCGGGGCGGTTTCCGCCAAAGGCTGAGAACGGACACGGGCGAAAGCCAGTTGAAGCATCAACGCTTCCTCACAGATAAGCCTTGCCCGCGCCTCCTGCAATAGGTCATCACTTTGAGGAAAATGAATCTGATGATAAGCCTCAACCCGAGAAAAAGCCGTCATCGGATCCTGCTCGGGCAGGATCTCCCCAAAGAAATCATCAATGTATTTCTCCGCGTTTCCAATGATCATACGAATGGCTTTCGAATTAAGCCCTTTCGTTTCTGAATAAACAGGGACAAGAACAACTTCATTAACCGCTCTGAAATCAGCAGAATCCGGTATTCTCTCGATATCAGAAACCAAAATCTCCGGTACGGTCTTGTTCCACTGCACTTTGCCAGTCACAGCCACCCGTGTCCCGGAGGGGTAGGACTTTGGAATATGTACTTGATTAAACCAAATACCATGAATCAATCGGCCGCCGCTTTGAGCAATTGAAAGCCTAACCACCTTAACACGACCGCCGCTGAAATAAGCCTCAGCCACTGTCCCCTCAACAGTGGCCAACTCGCCGTCCCTCAGATCCTCAATACGCCTGGTAACAACCCTCTCATACCGACGAGGAAAATAGCGCAATAGCTGTTCCACAGTATTCACACCCAAAGAACGCAAAAGCTTAAGACGGTATGGCCCAACCCCCTTAATATATTGTAAATCCGGCTTAATATATTGCAAATCCGGTGAGATCCCTTGATCGCCAGGTTGTTTGCCCATAGACTCGCTAACACGAACACCCGCCGTTTCGCCCTGTTTACCCACCGTCTCGCCGCCCTGTTTACCCACCGCCTCATCGGTCCGAACACCCGCCGTCTCGCCGGACTGAAGGATCCCGGTATTGTTTATAGGCAAGTGATAGAGTAATTCCTCAAACAGTTTGCGCCGCTCAACCGGGCTGGCCGTCCTATACGCGTCACAAAGCTCAAACAGCCGTGAACTCTTCTGTTCGGTCAGTCCTTTTTTTCCCAAAGAGGGCACCGCTTGACGCACCAACACGTCAAACCCCTCCCAAGCACCGGCATTTAAGTAGCCCTGCTTGACTTCAGCGCGCAACGCCCGAATCAATACGTTTTCAAGAGAATCAGTCATGGACCTTATTCAACACCAATAATAAAGTAATAGAGCGGTTGTTTACCCTCATAGACCTCAATCTCCACCGACCCGTCCTCAGAAGCCAACCACTTGTTCAGAGCATCGATATCCTCTTGTTTCGTCTCTTCGCCATAAAATATGGTCACAAGAGATTTTTCCCGCCACCCCATGGCTTCAAGTACCTTCTGGGTAACCTCAACCACGCTTTCGCCGCCGGACACGATTTTCTCATCAGCCAAACCGAGGACCTGGCCATTTTTAATGACCATGCCATCCGCTTCCCAATCCCGCACCGCAAAGGTCACTTCTCCGGAGCCGACCTTTCCCAATGCCTCGGTCATCTCCCTTTCATTCTCTTCGACTTCAGCATTCAAGCTGAACTCCAACACACTGGCGATACCTTGTGGAATAGACCGGCTAGGAATAACAATAATGCGTTGATCATCAATGAGTTCGTCAGCTTGGCGGGCTGCCATAATAATATTGCCATTGTTAGGAAACACAAAAACATTTTCTGCCGGAATCATGCGAACAGCTTCCACAATATCATGCGCCGACGGATTCATGGTTTGTCCGCCGTGAACAATCTGATCCACACCCAGACTCATAAAAATCTCCGCAATGCCCTCACCCACAGCCACAGCTGCCATACCATATTTTTTAAGCTCCCCGGTTTCCTGAGCGTTCGCCGGATCCACGTTCGACGCGTCACCTGCCCCCAAATCACCGGCATCCAAGCTGTCAAAAGCCAACCCATCATCCGTTTCCGCCAGACTGTTCGCCGTCAAGATCCCATGGCCTGTCCCTGTGTCCGCCCCAGCCTTCCCCTCTGCGACACCCCGGGACTCTCCGGCTCCCCGGGACTCTGCGGCTCCGGTATCGTTTTCCTGTTTCCGGTTATGGCTTGCCGCTTCATTTTGTGAAAGCATATTGTGAATCGCAACTGCGTGTAAACTGCCGAAACCGATAGCGTATTCCAAGACACTGCCGGGGTTGTCCGTATGAACATGAATCTTCACAACCTGGGGCGTCCCGACAACCAGCAAACAATCCCCCACATTTTCTAATCCGGCCTTAATCGTGTCCACATCCAGCTTCTCCCCCTGCACCAGGAACTCCGTACAGTATGGGAAATCCAAATTGACGATTTCCGTTATCCCAGGCACAAAACCTTCTGCCACAACCGAAGAATCAGCCTGTTCGCGGCTCGCGACCGAAACCGGCGTAGAGAAATGGTCAACCTCTCCCCCCGGCGCAACTCTTTTCTCCAACGCGGCAATCCAACCTTCAATAATAAGCAAAAAACCGAACCCGCCGGCATCAACCACCCCGGCTTGTTTTAAAGCCGGTAACAAATCCGGGGTCCTCTTCAACGCCTTTTGTCCTCTGGTATACCCTGCCCGCAGGATGTTGACAACATCATCATCGCCGGACCGAGCCTGAGCCAAAGCTCCTTTAGCCAACTCGTTAGACACCGTCAGAATCGTTCCTTCCACAGGACGCATTACAGCCTTATAGGCCGCATCCACTCCGGACTTAAAAGCCTGGGCGATTTGTTCCGCGTTGGCTCGATCCAGGTTCTCTAACCCTTTGGCGACGCCGCGCATAATTTGCGACAGGATCACCCCCGAATTTCCTCGAGCTCCAAACAACGACCCTGTTGCCGCAGCCCCTGCCATATCGGCGATACTGTCCCCTTCCACCTTTTGCGCATACTTATCGGCTGACCCGATGGTCATCGACATATTGATCCCGGTATCTCCGTCGGGAACCGGAAAAATATTGAGTGCATCGACCTCATTTTTTCGCGCGTCCAGGTAGCGGAACCCGGCTGACAGCATATCTTTAAACATACATCCATCGATTAATTTGTATTTCTCACCCATATTTATCTAACTATCCTCCCATTTTTCTCTGATCATGTACCGGTTGCTGGAACCTCTCCGGCAACTCACTCGGCGTATCGAACACTCTGCACCTTAACATTAACCAGAGCTACCTTAATCCCTGTCATCAGTTCAACAAAATAACGCACCCGCTCAATAACATTGGCCGCAACCTCAGAGATTTTCACCCCATACCCAACAATGACATTCATCTCAATGATCATACCGTCCTCGCTCTGGCTGATCTGAATACCTCTGGCAAAATTCTCGCGGTTAAGCAGACGGGCAACATCATCAGAAAGTTTACGAGATGCCATCCCGACAAGACCATAACACTCTTCGGCGGCAAAACCCACAATGGCCGCAATAACATCATTGTAAACAAAAATACTGCCCGACGACGCTTCTATCTTTTGCGCAACCATTTCTTTTGTCACAGACAAATACCTCTCTTTCTTATTCCTAGTAAGTCTTTCCGTCCGGCACATCCGGACATCACATTCGATACATCCGGACATCACATTCGATACAAAACTAAAATGTCATCCACCACATACTCTTTCACAGAATCAAACACACAATAATATATATGATGAATACGCACGTTCAGATATCCATAGCATAATACAGAGCTATGATTTCGTCAAACATTTCGCCAAATATTTCGCCAAACAAATCGCCAAACAAGCGCCGGAGACAAAAAAACACCATAAACATCCAAAAAGAAACCGGCTCGCCCTTGCTATGAACCACAATATCTGGTAGACTGCTATTATTGTTTTACTATTACAGGTGAAGGAGGTTCATAATATGGCTAATACCTGTGCAATATGCGGCAAAAGTGTTCAGACAGGAATGCGTGTCAGCCACTCTCACATTCGCACCAAACGCACCTGGAAGCCTAATCTTCAGCGTGTAAAAGCCATTGTCAATAACAGCCCGACTCATATTCGCGTCTGTACAAGATGTCTTCGGTCCGGCAAAGTGAAACGGGCCGTGTAACGGCACAATTGACAAAAAACGGCAGCGGGCCACTCTCTGTTGGAGGGCAGCCCGCTTCTGATTTCTCTTGGCCGCATAAAATCTCTTACAAAACCCCGTAGACTTCATACCCCATCAATCGATTATTGCCAAAAGCGCCACCCCATGATGAATCTCCACCCAATTCGGCCCGGAGTCCTCCACAGCGTTGCTGACCCCCCGAGTCTGCTTCCGATACAACGTGAGATGATCAAAGGAATACTTCACCCCAACCGAGCTGGTTTCCACGGCTTCACTCAGCGGCAACACAGAAAAAGTCCGCCCCTGATACCCCGACAAATCATGACGGCCCAAGCCGGCTACCCAAGCTTGACTCCTTTCATCGAGCATACGAACAGACCTTCCGAGATCTGCATATTTTAGCAGCAACCCAATATTTCCCAGCCAATGATCCACTCGTCCCCCCCCGGCCCCGATAAGGACCACCTCATGCTGCCCGGCGTGGGCGTGAGCCCAATCCAAGGCCAATTCTGCATCAGTCTCATTCTTTTCTGAGGGATACCGCACGATGCACACTTGCTCAGACTCGCATATCGCCAACGTCTCCTTTGTAACAGAATCCATATCCCCAATAACAATATCCGGTATCCGACCGGAAGAAATCGCTCCGTCAGCACCGGCATCGGCAGCAACCACAACTCGTATCTCAGGCCGATTCAAAAACCGCTTTCCCCATTCAATATCCAGAACGCCGCCGGCAACGATGACATACATACCTGACCCTCCCCGGAAACACATTGGCAACTGACGGCCGTCGGCTGGTACTCCGACCGGTCCAAATCACTTAAATGGATTGCAAGCATTTCGACATGATGCTAGGAAGAACCGACGACAGCTGATATCCTTCAACCATTAATCGTTAATTGCAGCCGTTTCCAAGCCTCCCCAGGCTTCCCGTCCCCAAAAATAGCCGCCCCGGCGACAACAACATCCGCGCCGGCTTCGGCTGCCACAGCGGCCGTATCCATATTGATTCCACCGTCAACCTCAATACGATAATGAGCTTTATTGTCCGCGCGCCACCGCGCCGCCTTCGCTATCTTTGCCGACATATCCGCAATATAGTCCTGGCCGCCGAAACCAGGATTCACACTCATAATCAACACCATATCGAGATCCCCAGCCACACAATCCAACACCTCAAAAGATGTTCCCGGATTCAACGCGACCCCCACCTGGCATCCGGATGCCTTAACTTGTTGAATCAGCCTATAAATATGTTTAGTGCTTTCCCAGTGCACGGTAATATGATCGGCACCTTCCCGGGCAAAAATATCAATATAGGTTTCCGGCCGCTCAATCATCAAGTGCACATCAAAAAACAATTTCGAATGACAACGCAAAGCCCCGACAACCAAAGGCCCGACTGAAATATTCGGCACAAAATGCCCGTCCATCACATCAATATGAAGAATCTGTGCTCCTTCCGCTTCCAATACCGCCACTTGGCGACCCAAACACGAGAAATCCGCCGAGAGAATAGATGGGGCAACTACCTTTGCCATCGCTCTGAATTCTCCTTATTGTTTCCTAATTATTGTTTCCTAATTACTGTTTCCTGCGACGTTGAGAATTGTCCGGATGTCGTCGTTTTGTATCGTTATACTTCGCTTGAAGACTTATCTCCCGCAAAAACATCACATAATGTTTATAGCGTCCTTTATCGAGTGACCCATCCTCAACAGCTTCCCGGACCGCACAATCAGGCTCGGTCTCATGCAAGCATCCCGAAAACCGGCACTGACCCTGATAAGCCGCTATCTCCGGAAACCCCTTCTGCAAATCCTCCTTGACCATAACAGGCAGATGGAGAGACGAAAACCCGGGGGTGTCGGCCACCAGACCCCCGACGATCGGCAACAATTCAACATGGCGCGTGGTGTGCCTGCCTCGACCGATTTTTTCACTCACCGCACCGGTTTTTAGTCCCAGACCTACCTGAAGCATGTTGAGAAGACTTGATTTCCCGGCACCGGAAGGACCGGCGAGAACCGAGATCCTGTCCCGCAATAACGCTTCCGCTTTATCGCGGCCTTCACCGCTTAAGTTCGACACAATAACGACCGGGAATCCCCCACGGCGATACACCGCCGACAGACTCAGATCCACCTCTTCTCCCTGCCGGTCCCTGAGCAAATCGATTTTCGTGAACACAATGGCGGCTCCCAAACCGCTGAAAAGCGCCTGTAGAAGGATTCTATCCAATAAGACTCTATCCGGTGCAGGGGTTGTCAACGGAAACACCAGAATCACCTGTTCCACATTTGCCACAGGCGGCCTCGCCATTTCGCTGGAACGGGGATAGACATGTTCAATGGTTGCCGAATGATCTCCGACCGGCAAGATTCGCACATGATCCCCAGGCAAAAAATCCTGCTTCTTGACACGAAAACGACCCCGCAAAGAGCATTCCCAGACCTCTTGCTGAACCTGAACAAAGTAGAACCCGCCATATCCTTTAAGCAAGATGCCTTCCAGCATAAACCCCTCTCATGCTTGACTCGCAAGCCAACAAATAACTCCGCCCTTACGGATTCGGACCCGGTCCACTGGAATAATAGACCGTGACCTGCGTTTCCTTAGTGATTTTTGACCCCGCGCCGGGATAGGTGTAGAGAACAGCCCCCACCGGTTTATCAGGAGACATCCTGGCCAAAACCTCAACCTTCAGGATACCCTTTTCCTTAAGAATCCTTTCGGCGTTGACATAATCTTCGCCGGAGAAATCCGGCAAGATAATGCTCGCGCCTGAGCTCACCACCAAAGTAATCTTCGTATTCTTCGAAACCGACTGTTTGGCCGCGTGGCTCTGCGAAATAATCCGGTCTTCCGTTACCCTGTCGTCCGTCCTCCTCTCGACCTCCACTTGTCCTTTGGAAAACCCGTTTCTCTCCAGCAGTTCATAAGCCTCATCCAGGGTAATCCCTGTCACAGATGGCATCTCCAGATTCGCCGTCCCCAAGCTAATCGTCACCTTGACTTCTCTGGGGCCCTTAACCATCGTGTGCGGAGCAGGAATTTGCTCAATGATCTTGTCTACCGCCACTTCATCTGAGTACTTAGCATCAACATCATTGCTCAAAGTCATTTTGACCCCTTCCAGTTTCGATCTGGCCTCTACCTCAGTCAACCCGCTCAGATCGGGAACCTCTCTTTCGCTCCCTTTCAGATAATCAACAAAGAAATACATTGCAACAATGGCAGCAAGAATAGCCACACAAGGCAGTATGATCACATAGGGGGCGATTTCAAACCTGCCAATCTTCAGACGCCGACCTTTTTTCTTCTGTGGTTCAGGCGACAGATTGCCCATACTACCCATATTCCCCATATTACCCGGGTTCCCCGCTCTGTTACCGGCCATACCTCCGCTCTGATGGGCGTTGGCGCCGCGGTTAACCTGATTGGCCATGCCCCGGTGCAACACTGTCATATCATCGTCATGAAGATTTGGTCTGTAGGACACCTGCTGACCGGCCCGAACCCGGGACAAATCATCCAGAAATTCTTTCGCGTTCAGATAGCGGTCATTGGTTGACTTAGCGATGGCCCGCAAAATCACACCGTCCAGCTCTTCGCTGTTCCCCAGCTGCCCAGGCATCTGTGGTATTTCCTGAAGATGCTTCAACGCTATGGATATCGGCGTATCTCCATCATAAGGGAGTTGCCCTGTGATCAACTCATAAAGAATGATCCCCAACGAATATATATCCGATTGCTCGGTCACAAGAGCTCCTCTCGCCTGTTCAGGAGACAGATAATGAACAGAACCAATAATATCCCCCGTGTGGGTCAACGTTGCTGACGTCACCGCCCGGGCAATCCCGAAATCCGTAACCTTAGCCCGACCGTCCGAAGTCACAAGAATATTCTGCGGCTTGATATCCCTATGAATAATGTTGTTGGCATGGGCGTGTCGCAGAGCCTCACCCACCTGATAAACAAGATTGACCGCATCCAACGTCTCCAAGGGACCGTTCGACCGGATAATGTCTTTCAACGTCTGTCCGTGAATATACTCCATGACAATATAGTCGATATCCCCATCCCGCCCCACATCATAGATCGAAACAATATTAGGATGAGACAAACTCGCGGCGGCCTGCGCCTCCCGGCGGAATCTTTTCACAAAAGCCTCGTCGGTAACAAACTGCTCTCTGAGTACCTTGATGGCCACCGTTCTCTCCAGCAGTGTATCCTTGGCCCGATACACAATAGCCATACCGCCGGCGCCGATTTTGCCCTCAACTTTGTATCGATCTCCCAATAATCTCTCTGCCATCAGATTCCACCTCCTTTCTTCGTCAAAGCTTCTTCCATTATTTTTTTCCCGATCGGCGCTGCCGTTTGTCCTCCGGAGCCGCCATTTTCAACCAAAACCACAACAACAACCTGTGGATTCTCAGCCGGGGCGAAAGCCGCATACCATGCATGGGCCTCAGTCGCCCCTCCCGGCTCAGCCGAGCCGGTCTTCGCTGCCACCGTCACCCACGGGATCCGCCCGTTTTGAGCTGTCCCCTCTTTCACGGCCACAATCATCGCGCCCTTTATTTTATTGGCTTGGTCCGGAGACAAGGGTTGACGCCACACCTTCGGTTCGGAGACCTCAATGGGCATCTGGTTGAACCCCAGCACCCTCTCCACCAAATAAGGCGACATCATCTTCCCCTCATTAGCCACCGCCGCTACAACCAACGCCATGTGAAAAGAGCTCACCATAACTTCACCTTGCCCGAAATAACTCGATGCCAGAAGATTATCACTCATCGAATCCCCCGGAAAAGCGGTCCGAACAATAGCGCTCCTGTTCACCGGCAAATCAAAAGGAATCTGAGCCCCGAACCCGAAATCATCTGTCGTCCTCTTCAGCGCCTCCTGCCCGGCCTGCAAACCCTTCTCCGCAAAATACGTATTACAAGAATACGCCAACGCCAGATCGTAATTAACCCATCCATGACCATTCGCGTTTTGTTCGGAAATTGTTTGCCCGTTCACCACGGTCGAACCACTGCAATGATAAAGGGCCCCCGTGTCAATCTCCGTCGAAAAAAGAGCCGCCGAAGACATAATCTTCATAACAGACCCAGGGGGAAATAAACCAAACGCGTGATTCACCATTGGGCTGTTTTCCCTCGTAATAATCCCGTCCCAGTTTTCCTCCAGAGAATTCGGGTCAAAACTCGGACTGCTGACCAACGCCAAAACAGCACCTGTTTTCGGATCCAACACCACAGCCGAACCAACCTTTCCCTTCAACGCCTCCGCGGCAACCTTCTGCAACCCGGCGTCGACAGTCAGAACAACATCGTATCCTTTCATATGATCAGAAAACTCCCTTTTTAGCATATCAAGCCAAGGGCCTCCGGTCAAGCCCAAAAGTGTTTTTTCTCGAATCGATTCCAATCCTGTCGAACCATACTTGGCGGAAACAAACCCCAACCAAGGTTCGCACATATCCTCATAAGGATAAGATCGCTCATACTTAATCGTCCCGTCAATATCCGTCGCGACCTTTGAAATGGCCAACACCTTACCGTTACGATCATAGATCCCACCTCGCTGGATCCCTTCGCTGTAGATGGCCAGCCGAACGTTGCTTGGGTGCGCCAGGAGGTCATCAGCTTTTGCGATCTGCCAGTACACCAAACCCCCGCTGACAAACAAGAAACTCAAGGTCAGAATAACCGCTAACTGCCGAGTTGTCCGCAACAACGGTGCTTGAGCCAAATTCTTTGCGCGGCCAAGATCGCTGCTCATGCCCCTTCACCCCCTCTGACCAAAACCCCGGGCCAAACCGTCGCTGACATATTGGACATATTTGTCATCAAACCCAGCAAGATCAAATGCAAAATCAAGGAATTGCCGCCATAACTCACCCAGGGCAAAACCAACCCCGTCAGCGGAAAAAGCTTCAACACCCCCGCCAGAATCACCAGTGTCTCCACAGCAACCAGAATCCCAATCCCCCCGGCCAGAATCTGACCGAACCGATCAACCGAACGCATACTCACAATAAAACAACGGACAATCAGAATGACAAAAAGCGCGATCAACGCCATCGCCCCAACAAAACCCGTCTCCTCAGCAACCACAGCAAAAATGAAATCCGTCTCCGCCACCGGCACCTTATAAGCCGCGACACCTTGTCCCAGCCCCGTCCCAAACAACCCCCCCGCCGAAATAGCGAAAAGAGATTGAGAGATCTGGAATCCCCCTCCCGTCGCCTCCGGCCATGGATTAATCCAAGTATCCACCCGCACTCGGACATGGCTGAACAACAAATACCCCAACCCTGAACAAATAGCCGCCAGAGGTAGCGACGACACCAGATACAGTTTACGCCCTGTCACCAAATACATTAACAGGACAAACAAGAAGAAGAACACCATCGCTGTCCCCAAACTCTTCTGCGCCGCTAAAAAACCCATCACCAGCGCCATCAACAACAAAAAAGGCCCGATAACCTGACGCCCCGGCAAAGAAAAGGGTCCAACCTGCGTGTTCCCGATGCTCAACAGTTCCCTGTTCGCGTTCAAATACGATGCCAAAAACAGAAGCGCGCACACCTTAACCATCTCTTCCGGTTGCACAGTAAACCCGCCAAATTCCAGCCATCTCGTGGCCCCTCCCGTTGTCACACCAAACACCAGGGTAATAATAAGCAGAACAAGAGCCAAGAGACCCCAAATAAAACTATAATTCCCAAGGCGACGATAATCCTTGAGCCCGAATACCACACCATAATACAGCACGATTCCAATGGCCGCCCAGATTAGCTGTCGGGACGCCAGTTCGGCATCCACACGCGTTACAAAGACCAACCCAATACACATAATCATCAAAACGACAGAAAATATCAGGCTATCGCCCCGAGAATGTCCGAAAAACTCCAACACCATCCCCAGAATAATGAGCCCCGCAAAAACGCCCAAATAGCTCAGTTGGCTCAAATCGGTACGCCCCTGCAAAAAAAGCGTCCCCCACCCTACGCCAAGAGCTACCAATGCCAAACATCTTAAAAGGACAGTATTCAAAAAACTCTTCACCGTCATAACCCCTTGTCTGGCTCATCATCCGATAGGACATCAAACTCGGCTGTTGCCTCAACCAGATCCTCAACCAAATCCTCACGCACAGACTCCGCGACAGACGGTTGGGTCGGTTGCTCCACAAAATCCTCCGGCTCCACAACACAACACACAATCGAAAAATTATCAGTTGCTCCCCGAGCCAGGATCATATGGCTGAGCACCTCTAGGTTGGTATGCCACGGATCTTTCTCCTGTTTCCCACCCACCTCCTCGGCAAACACCTGCGTCATCTCTTGATCATAAACCATATTTGTCACCCCATCGCTGGTCAACAAAAACACATCCCCGGGGATAACGGCAATCTGAACGCAATCAACCAATAAATCCTCACCCATCCCAAGAGCCCGTGAAAGGACATTGCGGTTCGGATGCTCACGGGCCTCCTCCTCCGTCAGCTGCCCAATCCGTACCAACTCGGCTACCACCGAATGATCCTCCGTCACCTGGGTCAATTTTTTATCCCGCCATAGATAGACACGACTATCGCCCACATGACCAATAATCGCTTTCCCGCACTTAATCAAAAGCGCGGTTAACGTCGTACCAATACCTTTTTGCGCTCTCATCGACAGGCCTTCTTGCATAATCCTCTTATTGACGTTATGTATTTCGGCAACAAGAACATCCGCCGTCTCACCAGCCAAACAACTGAGCAACTGCGTTGAAATCTCCTCCAAAGACTCAACCGCCATTTTCGAAGCAATATCCCCCGCCTGGTGCCCTCCCATACCGTCGGCCACAGCAAACAGGCCCCACTGCGGCAAAGCAATCAAGCTATCCTCATTCACCTTTCGCACATATCCTACATGAGTAACTGAATAAGCTTTCATCTGACTTCCCCATTTGTTCGTAATTTTTTCTCTCTCCACGCGACCGAAACCATCCTACCCCCACCGCGAATACTGAAAAGTCACACTCCCCACCTTGATGAAGTCCCCTGGCACCAGCTGGATCTTCTCCTCAATGCGTTCCCCGTTTACCCACGTTCCGTTGGTACTGCCCCGATCCTCCAGAATCGTCACGCCACCCCTATGCATGAAATTGGCGTGCTCCACCGAACAGAAACTATCCGCCAACGGCACATCATTGGTCTTCCCGCGACCGATCGTCAACCCCGGTGTTTCAATTTTGAACCGGCGGCCTTTCGGCAAATAATCCGTCCCATTCAAAACCTCCAAACAAGCCGCCCCCAAATCATTTTTGGGTACCAACCCCCGAGCACGCAAATCAGCCAACTGAATTGTCATTATGCGAATCAAAAATAGATAGATCCCAACAACAAACAACACTTTGCCGCAAAAAATCAGGATCTGCATATCTCCCCCACTTCCTGCTCATGTGCCCAACATTTTGCGACGATTGTCCTTCCTCATTTTCCCTGGTACTCCGGGACCCGGAAAACAAACGTCGTTTGCCCCAAACGCACACGATCCAAAGGTTTAAGAATCGACTTATCCACCCGCACACCATTCACAAACGTTCCGTTGGTACTGCCCAGATCCTCAATACACCATCTCTGTCCCTCACGAAAAACATTCAGATGTTGACGGGACACCTCATCATCGCGCAAGGCCAAATCACATGTCTGTTGCCTCCCCACAACAACCGCGTCCTGAACCAAATGATACACCTTCCCAAGATGAAACCCCTCCACAAACTCCAAGTAAGCATCTATTTCGTGATTCATGATAATATTCCTGCCACACCCCGGATTATCCATCCTTATTCTGCTTCTATCCTGCGACATAACAGAAGTTTTCTCGACAAGAGAATCGTCGAAATAATCCTCTCCCTCCTTTGGCTGCCAATTGGCGACAGCCTGATCGTCAAACGCCACATCAAGCTTCATCCGTCCCAGAAGAATCGAGTTATCCGAACTCACCGAAATCGAAGGAGGCGTCAAAAAAGTATAACCCTGAGCCGTCCCCTCCTGAAAGATATGGTGAGACAATTCCGTGAGAAACGTTTGGCCGAAATTCGTAATCGTCTTATAATCCTCCGGATTCAGCGTCACTGTATAGACATTTGGCACATACACATTTGAAATACTGATTTGTTTATTGCGCTGCATAGCACGCAAAATCTCCTTGGCCACTTCCACCGGCTGAATACTCTCCGCGTTTCTTTTAAACAGAAAAGTCAGAATCACCTCAGCCACATCCTCGCATTTCGATAATAGGTTCACGTGTATCACCCCCCAAGTGTCGCTGGACTATCTCAAATACCCGCGGGCCCCTCGCAGGCCGCTACCCGTCTCAGCTGCCCGCAAGCCGCCTCGATATCTACGCCCTTTTCTTCTCGCAAACTCGCCGGAATACGCGCTTTCATCAGAAGAGCCAAAAAGCGGGACACCCGTTCCTTCTCAGGTCTCTCAGACCCTTCCAGTGTCGGATTCACAGGTATAAGATTCACATGAGAAATCATCCCGGCCAACAACTTAATCAAAGCATACGCCTCTCTATCAGTACACGTTTCCCGGGTCAACACCATCTCGAAAGTAACCCGTCTGTGCGTTGCGGCACAATACTCCCGACACGCTTTCATAAGCTCGGCCAACGGATACTTTTTGTTCATTGGAACCAACCGATCTCTCGTCTCATCAAAACACGAATGCAATGAAACAGCCAACCCAATCTGATCTCTACGCTCAGCCAACAACCGGATTCCCGGAACAACACCACAGGTCGAAATCGTCATCTTGCGTCTCCCAATATTCAACCCCCGTTCCGCATTAAGAAGCTCAACAGCCTCCATAACCTCCGTCGTATTCAAAAAAGGCTCACCCATCCCCATAAAAACCACATTATTGATCTTGAATCCGGTATCGCCCATTCTCCCGGCACGAATAACCTCCAGAACCTGCCCGACTATCTCCCCCGCTGATAAATCACGCCGGAACCCCTCCTGTCCCGTAGAACAAAACGTGCACCCCACAGGGCATCCCACTTGCGTGGACAGGCAAATCGTCCGGCGACCTGTCGCAGCATCAGGGATCAAAACCGTCTCCACCCGTTCGCCATCTGCCAAGCTAACCAGATACTTGGCGGTTGTATCCCTGGAATGTTTCTCCCGCACAATCTCAACCCCATCAAACACCAGTACGTTCCGCAACATATCCCGGGCATCAGCCCCAAGAGAAGGAATTTCGTCCCAGGAAGCTGCCCCATGCCGATGCACACCGGTGAAAATCTGACGCGCCCGGAAACCGGCAATACTATGCTCTCGGCAAATCGTTTCCAGGCTTTCTTCCGAACAAGATCTGATATCAAGTTTTTTTATACCTTCACCTTGATGCATAATGTATTATTCACCCATTTTTACCATTATAAACCTTTCATAGGGATATCCTGCTCCTCCTGAACCTCCTATAACATCATACCAAAATCCGTCTATTTGGTAAAGATCCAATATAGGTTGTCCTAACGCGGGCTCTGCCCGCAAGTATTCAGTATTCAGGATTCAGTATTCAGAATGTGGATTTTCTTGTTCTTTTTTGACGCTTCGCGTCCGTAAGGGACTAAGCGACTAACTTGCGTTCAATGTAGAAAAGGTGTTACTATGGCCTTGGGTAAGCACCCAACATCATGAAAAAATCAGACTCCAGAAAGAGGTGTACACAACATATGTCAAAACAGCAGGAACGCAGGGATAAGGCCATCAAGAAAGCAAAGCGGCAAAGAATGATCATTATAGCCTCCGTGGCCGCTGTGGCTCTTGTCATTATCACCCTTGGAATCTACAGCGCGATACAATCTGCCGGAACAGAAAGGTATAGCGACGGCAACCAAGTCATCACCCTACGCCAGGACGGCACATTCACGGCCACCCTCATCCATGGCGACAAATACAAAGGCACTTATACCAAAACTGAGCAAGACAACAAAACAATCGTAGCCTTCACCAGCGACGAAGAAACAGTTAACGGCGAAATCGATGGATCCAACTTACGTCTACCAAGTGAATGGGTCGACGATCATGGCCACGGGGATATCCTGAAAAAACGCTAATGCGGTCTTCGACCGCAAGTATCCAGTATTCAGGATTCAGGATTCAGAATGTGGATTTTCTTGTTCTTTATTGATGTTGTTGCAACCTAAGCGACTAAGACTCGTGACTAAAGCGGGCTGCGTCTCATCCGGCTCACAAAAAACCCATCCGTCCCATGGACATGGGGCAGCATCTGCCACATGCCCTTTTTCCATTGCGTCACATCTTCATTGCGTACCATCTCCATATAAGGAGCAAGCTCCTCCCTGAGATCATCCGGCACAAACTCAGGTCTCCGGGCGCGAAAAGCTTTAACAACTTCAAAATTTTCCGATGGTTCCACGCTGCAAGTTGAATACAACAATGTCCCACCCGGTTTTAGAAAATCCGCTGCCCGGGACAGAATCGCCAGCTGCAGAGACGGCAATTCCGCCAAATCCTCGGGTTTTTTATGCCAGCGCAAATCGGCTTTGCGCCGCAGCACCCCTAGTCCGGAACAAGGAACATCCACCAAAACCCTGTCAAACACCCCGTCGAGCCCAAAGAGCACACATCCGTTCCCTATCCTGGTCTTCACAATGTCAATGCCAAGGCGTTCGCACATTTCGTTAACCAAAGCCAACTTGCCAGACGAAATATCCACCGCCACAATCTCCCCTTGGTTCTCCATACATTGCGCGACATACCCCGTCTTCCCTCCCGGCGCACAGCAAACATCAAGTACCCGTTCTCCCGGCTTCGCGCCGAGAAGGTAGGCTGCCAGCTGAGAGCTCTCATCCTGAACAACAAATCGCCCTTCTCGAAAAGCACGCCAATCCTCAACCGAACCCATCGGCCCAGCCCCTTCTCCGACCACCCCGGCCCCAACAGACCCGCCGGCCGCGCCGGCCTCGACCTTGGTCCCACCGATGCCACCAGCCCCGCCGACCGCCCCAGCCTCGACCCCGGTTCCACCGACGCCACCAGCCCCGCCGACCGCCCCAACGACCCCGCCGACCGCGCCAGCCTCGACCCCGGTTCCACCGACGCCACCCCCCAAACAGATCCCATCAGGAGCCCACCGAGACAACATCATACCCCGACGCCCTTCCTCCTCCAAAAAGGCCAACAACTCTTCTCTGGAATTTCGTAACGTGTTCGCTCGCAAACACAAAGCTGCCTCCTCATTGTTAGCCGCACAGAGCGCTGCTGTCTGATCATCTCCCCAGCGTTCCCGCCACAACCGCACCATCCATTGAGGATGAGAATATCGCGCGGACAAAGCATACACAGCATCTTTTTTCATATCAGGCCAGTCAAAATCCCACTTCTTCTCAGCCACCCGACGCAACACAGCGTTAACCAACCCTGTAAAGCGTTCGTCCTGAGAACTTTCCGCTTGGGCACCGCCCCTCTGCGCTTCCGGCCTCCCAACATCGCGGCTTGCAGCCACCCTTGCCAGAATCACACTCTCATTGACCACCGCCGACACCGGCACCCTGTCCATAAACAGCAATTGAAAAGCCCCCACGCGCAGAACCTGTCTCACCTCTCCGGGCAAATCACCCACAGGCTTGCGCAGATAGCGACGAAGAACATAATCCAACGTGGCACGTTGTTTAAGCACACCGTTAACCAACGCCGTACAGAGCTGACGCTCACGAGCATCGGCCAAAACAGGCAGCTCATGCCGTAAAAGAATATTGGCATACGCCCTATCTCGTTCAATGCGCTCCAAAATGCGCACAGCCAAGAACCTCGCGTTCATAATCAAAGCCATGTCAAACCTCAAATTTTAAGTATTAATCACTCAAATCGTTTGCCCAGAATCCCCTTCTTACCGTTAAAAAAAGCCCGGCCCGACATGCGGACTCTGCCCGCAGGCTGCACCTCAAGAATCTCCAAATAATCCCCTTCGCCGGGAAGGCCGGCTTTGCCGGTAAGGTCAACATCGTTGGTCTTGCAGAGCAGCCCCCGGGCAGAGATCCCAACAATACATCCGGCTCCGGATCTCACCTCGGAACCCAAACCGGCCTCCGCAACACTTTCCGTTTTCTCAACAAACGCCCGGTCAACAAGACGGCTCCGCCACACCTTAATTTTTTCGCCTTCAAAAGAGGTCCAAGCCCCCGGCCAGGGATTAAGTCCACGAACTTGGTTATGAATTTCAACAGCCGGACGTTCCCACCGGATCACCTCATCAGCAGGTCCCAGCTTCGCCGCGTATGTCGCGTTCGCAGGTTGAGGCCAAGAAATAGCGGTGCCGTCCGCCAAGCTTTCCAACGTCTTCAGAAGCAGCCGTGCGCCGACCGCCGCCAGCTCATCATGAACCTCCCCCGTCGTCGCCTCCGGCCCGATCCTCACCGACTCCGCCTCCAACACATCCCCGGTATCCAAACCCTTATCCATCCGCATAATGCTGATACCCGTCACGTCATCCCCGTTCATAACGGCTCTATGAATAGGAGCCGCCCCACGGTAAGCCGGTAACAACGAGGCGTGAACATTCACGCACCCGAACACAGGTAACTCCAACAACCACTCAGGCAGAATCTGGCCGTAAGCAGCCACAACCACACACTCCGGCTTCAACGTCTCCTGCCAATCCGACTTGTCCCGTATGCGCTCAGGTTGAAAAACCGGTATCCCCAAAGCCTCAGCCTTCACCTTAACCGAACAGGCGCGCACCTTCTTTCCACGGCCCGCCACCCGATCAGGTTGACAAAAAACCCCTGCAACACAATGATCAGAATCCACCAAACCCATTAGAATCGGAACCGCAAAATCCGGCGTTCCCATAAAAACAACACGCACAGCACACCCCTACTCTCACTCGGAATTCGGCACCTTTCACCCAGAATCATTCTGATTTCTCCAGTCGACTCGCTTTATCGGCAAACAACACCCCATCCAAATGATCAATCTCATGTTGAAACGCCCGCGCCAGCAATCCGTCAACATCGTAGACTTGTTCTGCCCCCTTACGGTCCAATGCCCTGACACGTACAAACGAACTGCGAACAACCTCTCCCTGTACACCCGGCATACTCAAACACCCCTCCACACCCAAGCATTCCCCTTTCCGTTGCACAATCACGGGATTGATTAATTCAAAAAGCCCAATATCCTCCATTTGCACAATAGCCACACGCTTAGAAACCCCTATTTGCGGTGCTGCCAGACCCAACCCCTTGGCGTCATTTAATGTATCCGCCAAATTGTCCAGAAGCTTTAGAATATTCGGTGTGATTTTGGAAACCGGCTTAGCTTTTTCTCTTAGAATAGATTCCCCAACATTGACAATTCTGTAGACAGCCATAGTAACCTCACATTCTGCCGTGCTGACGGCGTTCCAAATGAAACAAAGTCCTGATTTATTAAACTCTCTGATACAGTTTTTTCTCTCTTTGCACCAAGGATATAGTCTGTCCTGTTAAGAGGCGTCCTCGACTTCTTGGTTTCGTTTCATCCCTCCACTCGATAGTACAATGTTCACTTCCCTGGCTCTCACACCTTATTACTTTATCGAATACAAACGCAAAGCACAAGTCTAATCCTGAAAAAACCAATATTGTAATATATACCAATCCCCATTATCCCCGAAAACTCGCCAAAATCAGTGACAACTCCCAAAATATCTGATAAAATGGTCTTGGCTCATGAAGCTTGTTAATCATACTCAAGAGGGGTGGTCAAAGTGTCAACAGGAAACAATCATAATCGATCAGAACCAAATACAACAAAGCCCTCAAACACACCGTCAAAACGAAAACTCTTCAACATGGAAAGTCTCCCACTCAAGGCGGTGATCGCTTCAGCGTTGGTAGCTGTGACAGTCTGGGGATATGTTGTCGCGGTACGAAGCAACAATTTATCCAACGACTTGGCATCATCAAAATTTCCAGACCCGTCGCCAATAGAACAAACTCAGCCGGATCCAAATGGAACGGACGCTCTCCCAACACCGCCTCCAATCCCTCCGGATCCCTCAACCGCTGACGGTTCAAACAGCTATGGATCAACCAACCCCAAATCGTCGTCGCCATATTATTACAATCCCTCCTCACCTAATCCCGGACAAAGCAATCAATGGGCAGCAACAAACCCTCAACCGATAGAAGTGAATTATCCGAACAGGCAACTCACCGGTACAGATCTTACCGATATGATAAACAAAGGAACCATTCCCAGGGATGTTACACATTTAGACTTATCCCATAATTATCTCAACAATGTCGCGCCTTTGGCATCATTAACCCATTTAGAATCCCTGGACTTATCACGCAACAATATTAGTAACATCGACTCCCTCAGCTCATTGACGAACCTCAAATGGTTGAACTTGAGCTCTAACAATGTTACAGATATCACATCTTTGAGATCATTAACACAATTATCCGTACTTGTCTTGGATTATAACAACATTTATAATGTCGAGCCGCTAAGTTCCCTGCATTGTCTCACTTGGCTGGACTTGCATAATAACCGATTGTATGATGTCAGTTCCCTACGATCTCTCACGAACATTACGACACTTATCATAAACAACAACAATATCAACGATATCACCAGCCTCATACAATTGACCGACCTCAATCAATTGTATGTCGCCAACAACGGACTAAGGAGGAGCCAAATAGAATATGTGAGGTATTATTTGCCCAACTGCGCTATTTACTATTGATAGTGAAATGACGGAAAATGAGTCGCGCAGAGCTTGAGGGTGCGGGCGGTCATGCAAAAGATAATCGTTCAGTCACCCATCCCGCTTGTCAATACTCATTATTCCTGGCAGGTAGTTTACCGCTGCGGATTCACTTCCACACTGACATCCACGCCGTTCGCCGCGGCCCCCACCCTGTAGAACCTCTCCAATCCCCCATGAACCACCTGACGCATCAGAGAAAGTTCCTTCCCCTTCACAAGAATCTGCCAACGATAACGATTACGTAATTTGCTGATAAAAGCCGGGGCCGGCCCAAGAATCTGGGCCGGAGTTTTTTGTGTCGCCAAATGTCTCCAATCCTCCGGCCGCAACCCGGCGTCTAACTCCCCCCGTAGCTCCCGGGCAGCCCGAATCACTTGCTCCTCACTCTCATGGATAACGATCAGCCTGATAAAATGCGCGAAAGGCGGATACCCGGCCTCATGCCGAAAAGCTACTTCATCGCGAAAAAACCGTCGGTAATTATGATCCGCCACATGCAACAACACCGAATCCTTCGGCATATACGTCTGCAAAACCACCTCACCCGGTCGGTCATGGCGCCCCGCCCGCCCCGCCACCTGGGTCAACAGCTGAAACGCCCGCTCCCGCGCACGAAAATCAGGCATATTCAACAGAGGATCCGCCAGCACAACCCCCACCAACGTCACCCCCGGAAAATCAAGCCCCTTCGCCAACATCTGGGTCCCCACCAGAATATCAGCCTGCCGCTGCCGAAACAACTCCACAATCCGTGCGCTCTCACCCTGACGTTGGACCGCATCGGTATCCAGCCGCAACACCCGCGCTGCCGGAAAACATACCGCGATCTCCTCCTCTAACCGCTGGGTACCCTGACCAAAAAACCTCAAATAAATGCTGCCACATTCCGGACACCTGTGATCAACCGCTCCACGATGATCGCAATAATGGCACAACAGGATCTGCTTATGGCTATGATAAGTCATCGCCACATCACAATGAGGACATTTTGCGACATATCCACACTCCCGACAGAACACATAAGTCGCGTAACCCCGACGATTCAGAAACAGAATACTCTGCTCCCCCCGCCCCAACCGCGCCTCAATCTTTTTAATCAACAGTTTGGAAAAAATACTCTTATTCCCCCGGGCCAACTCCTGTGCCATATCAACGACCTCAACCTGAGGCAACGGCTGCCTGCTAAACCGATGTGTCAACTCTGCCAACACAGTTTTCCCGGCTTGAGCCGCCGCGTAACTCTCCAGCGACGGCGTGGCGCTCCCCAACACAAGCACCCCTTTGTTATAGCGCACCCGTCGCCGCGCCACATCCCGGGCGTTATACTTAGGATTCTCATCCTGCTGATAAGCGCCGTCATGCTCCTCATCCACAATCACAATTCCCAACGCCGGCAACGGGGCAAAAATCGCCGACCGCGCCCCAATGACAACCTTAACCCTCCCTGACAAAATATCGATCCATATCTTCTGTTTCTCCTGAGGAGACAACTTCGAATGCACAATCGCAACCCGCTCACCATAATCAGCCACAAAATACCCCGCCACCTGAGACGTTAACGAAATCTCCGGGACTAGAATAACCGCGTCCCGCCCTCGTGCCACAATCTCCGCCACAAGAGCGCGATAAACCAACGTCTTACCGCTGCCCGTGACCCCATGCAACAAAACAGTCTCCCCTTCCCCATGATCAAGGGCACGCAGAACCCCCTGCACCACTTCTTTTTGAGAAGGTGATAACCGAACTCTGCTTACAGATGACTCGCCGTCAACACCGGCTTCACCACACGATTCCGTCTTATTATTATCCGTTCCGGCCACACGAATTTCCCAACGCAAGACCCCTGCCCCCGCCAAACGCTCCGTCAACAGGCGGGCATCCTCCGAAACCCCATTCTCCCTCAAACGCCCACAGAAAACATCGAGAGGCACCCCCCCTCGCCGCGCCCGCAACAAAATTTTCATCGCCAAGAACCCATCCGGATCAGACACACGCCATTCCGCCAAATCCGCCAACCCAACCACCGGAATTGCCCATTTCTCAATCTTGTGCCGCCAAAAAGGCCAAACAGCGTGTAGACTTTGGGCGATCGGACACATAACCGATTCAGACATCCAGAGGGCCAGCTCTAAAAGCTCTGAAGGCAAGACATTATCCCTCTCCATGATTTTTAGAATCGGTCTCATTTCCATACCGCTAACCTCATCCGGCAAAACAGCTGAAACATACGCGACCATACCACGAACCTGACGGTTCTGCAAAGGAACCAATACCGTCATTCCCGCCGTCACCGCCAACTCCGGCGGCACAGAATATGTATAAACCCGGTCAAAACGCCGATTGGCCAAATCGAGCAAAACATGAGCATAACTACCGTCCTCTTTTCTCACGCTGTTATCCATCATTAATCCCCCCCCAATAATCCGGTTCGACGAAATTCGAAATCATCAGCCTATATTCCATCTACACAAGCAAAAACCCTTTCCTGTTCGCGGACACTCAGGCCAAACCCCCTCATCACTTCGTATTCAAGTTCGGCAGTCAGAGCCTTCCTTTTCGTCAAGGACAACTCCGTCGCCCCAAGTTCCTCCGCCAGCTCCGCCAACACATTCAATAAATAGGACGGCCAGCACGGCAACGGTAGCCGTTCCAAATGTGCCCGCAGAACCTTAACAGCATGAAATCGATGAAAAAAGAAAAAAGCATAAAGTTTCGTATTCCAAAGAGCCTCAACAGCCCGCACAGGAAATCCCTCCAGATTCACAATCACACTGTTGGCGCTATTCAAAGTCAGCCGTCCCACAGCATCATAAGCCACCACCGGCCTGGTACCGATAAAACGATAAACCAACTTGGGCGAGCGATACAACGCCACCGGCGCCACCTGCTGGAGACAGTCCGGCCGGAAAACCAAGAACCGACTTGGCTCACGCAGAACAAACGCGCCCACATCACCGCCGCAAAGAATCCCTTCACCATCATCCCCTTTGGCGTCCCTGAGGAACCGCCCATTATCACCCGTGACAACACCCAGAGCCCACTGAGCGTGACCGGCCAAAGTCCGAAAAGACCCCTGCTCCATCTTGTCCAAAATCAGCCCATCCTCCGCCGAGGTCCACACGTCATAAATAGCTCCCTCATTTCGGGAAAACCTCCCGGCCATTGACGCCAACCCCTTCTCTCTATTCGTACGCCCCTTCTCGACATCAAGTCTAACCGCCTTGGAAGATACTTTATGAAAAATATTGCCAAGACACTCGATATTCTTCAACATGCAATTCTCCAAAAGAAACCGTCGAATCTCTTCATGACGCTTAACCATGAGAAACGCTTCCGGCAACAGATAAGACAGGCTTCCTCCCGGCCGCAGGCACGCCAACCCCAAAACCAGAAACAACGCAAAACTCTCTTTCTGACTTTGGAGCTTCGATACATCACTGAATCCTACATCGATTGAACCCGGAAAATCACACATCGAACCACGAATAACCGCCCCCCACGGCGGATTTGTCGCCACAACGTCAAACCGTCCAACCATTCCGCGCAAAGGCGTCTCCCACCCCTCACCACGTAAGCTATCCCCACAAAAAATCCTTGGTTGAAAAGGCCGCCGATAAAAAAGCAACAGATTAATCCGCGTCAGCAACACCGCCACCGGATCAATATCCATACCCCAAAGCTCCTCAGGGTTCGCCCCTCGCGCCGCAAATGCCAACAGAAACTTCCCCGTCCCACAGCAAGGATCAAAAACAAATCGCCCCTCCCTCCAATGATCCGCCGCGATGGCCTCAACCACAGGCTGAGGCGTGAAATAGGCCCCCTGACGAACCTTCACATTCTCCCGCGTTAAGATCTGATAAACCACCCCAAGAATATCCGGGATCTGTGGCAAATTCCAACCCAGAAGCGCCTGCCACACCGAATCCTCCATATTCCAACCAGCTCTCTCCGTCAGAGCCCCCTCCCTTGGAGCCCTCTCCCTTGGAGCCCTCTCCCTCGGAGCCCCCTCCCTCGGAGCCCTCTCCCTTGGAACCCCCTCCCTTGGAGCCCCCTCCGTCGGAACCCCCTCCAACCAAGACCCTGAACCCAGACATGTACGCAACGCCATCAACTCCAGGTCGAGAACCTCCCCGAATTCACAGGATCGCAATTCCTCCTGTACCCGTTCCCTATCCCCAACCTGTTCCCGTTCCCTATCCCCAACCTGTACCTGTTCCCTATCCCCAACCTGTACCTGTTCCCTATCCCCAACCTGTACCTGCTCACCTTGACCCTCAGACTTCCTCACCACATTCAGCACAAGCGCGAACAGAGCCGCTGCCCGAGGCAAACAACGACTCCCAACAAACTCAACCAGACTCATCAGATTCTGTTGGGCTTCCTTATCATCAGTCGGCACGAAAGGAACAAAGAAATCCTCAGCAAATGACTTATTCGCCCGAGCCCGCAACTTGGCCACCGACCCGTCCGCCAGCCGGCTTTTCAACACCTCAACCGAACCCAGATCAATCTGTCGGGGCGCGTCAGACACCGTTTTAAGATACCCCTGCTTAACCCAATGGGTTACACTCTCCGCTGCAACCCCCAAGATCTCCGCCGCTTCCTTTCGGCTGACCCTCCGTCTCGTCTCTTCGCCCATTCAATTCCTCGCCCAATGCACCATAATATAAACCAACGGCGTCCCAATCACCGACCCAATCAGAACCTTCACCAAATAATGAACCAACATCATCTTTAATAAAGCACCGGTGGGCATAATACCGTAAAAAGCGATCATAATAAACAAACCTGTGTCACAAACCTGCCCAACAAGTATCGAGGCAATCACACGAACATAGAGACGATTGGTAGAAACCAGTCTCTTCATCCACGTCATCACATACGCATTCACAAACTCCCCCACCAGATAGCCAACAAAACTCGCAAACAGAATTCTTGGCACAGCCTGATAGATCATCGTATAACTGGCTTGATCCTTCCACACGGTCTGTTCAAAAGGCAAATAAATCGCCGCGTTCGTAAAAATCACCAGAACCAGATTGGCCACAAAACCCATCAAAATAACTTGACGCGCCTTGCCAACCCCCCACACTTCCGTTAACACAGCGCCAACAATAAAGCAGAACGGATACAAAAACACCGCCGCAGGTAAAAGGACAAACCCAAAAACAGCCAGCTTTCCGGCCATAAGATTCGAGGTTATCAGAATAACAACAAAAAGAACCGACAACCAAGCAAACTTGCTTGTTGAATCGATCCGAAACGAAGTGTCCTTACTCATACACCGAGTCCTTTCGATCCGATATCGTTTCTGAAACAAGCTCCCGGAAAATCAATTCTCTCCACCAAAGCATACGCTTGTGCCCGTGCCTGAGCAAGATCCTCTCCCCTCGCCGTAACCCCAAGAACTCTGCCGCCGCCGGTATCAACACCGGTTCCATCACGCCGGCCAACCGTTGCCGCGTGAAAAATCGCCTCACCCCTATCCTCCCCGGAAACATCAGGAACACCAACAGGCACCCCTTTTGTTGAACTCTCAGGATACCCGGCCGAAGCCATCACCACACAAACAGCCGCTCCCGGAAACCAACTAAGCTCCACAGACTCAAAGGATCCGTTCATCCCGGCTTCCAAGATCGGCACAAGATCCGACTCTAACAACATCATCAACACTTGAGTCTCCGGGTCCCCAAAACGAACATTATACTCAAGAACTTTTGGCCCCTGCTCCGTCAGAATCAGTCCGACAAACAGCACCCCCATGAAAGGAACACCGTCCTCGTCCATCGCCCGCAAAGTCGGCTCAACCACAGACCCCATAATCTCTTCTTCCAAGTCCCTGTTCCAAAAAACCGGCGGTCCGTAAGCCCCCATACCGCCCGTATTTGGCCCCTCATCATTATCTAACAGTCTTTTATGATCCTGGGCCGCCATCAACGGCAAGGCCGTCTTCCCGTCACACAGACAGAAGAAGCTAACTTCCTGGCCCACCAGAAACTCTTCCACCACAACCCGTTTCCCTGCGGCGCCAAACCCGCCGCCCATAATACGTTCAACAGCCTCCACAGCCTCCTCGTCCGTTTTCGCCACAACAGCACCCTTACCCGCGGCCAGCCCGTCAGCCTTAACCACCACAGGAGCACCCTGTTCAGCCACATAAGCCAACGCGTCATCCCGCTCATCAAAAACCCGATAAGCCGCTGTAGGAATCCCGGCCCGCGCCATCAGCTCCTTCGCAAAAGCCTTGCTCCCCTCCAGCCGAGCCGCCATCCTCCCGGGCCCGAAAATCCTCAATCCCCTCTCCAGAAAACAATCCACAATCCCACCACACAAAGGCCCCTCCGGACCGACAAAAGTCAAGTCGACACCCTTCTCCAAAGCAAACTCAGCCAACCCGACGAAATCGTCAACGTCGATATCAACATTCCAAGCCGCCGTCCCGGCATTCCCCGGCGCCACGTACAAACGTTCGCAACGAGGGCTCCGGGCCAATTTCCAGGCCAAAGCATGTTCACGCCCGCCTGAACCAACAAGGAGAATCGTAACCTTATTCTGTGCCGGCGGTACCCCGGTATAATCACTCAATGTCTGAAATGCCTCCTATCCGTGAACACCATAATGAGACCCAACTTATCCGCCGCGTCAATCGCGTCGTCATCGCGAACCGACCCGCCGGGCTGAACAATCGCCCGAACAGCGTGCTGCGCCGCCAACTCCACCGTATCGGCAAAAGGAAAATACGCGTCAGAAGCCAGATAAGCCCCTTTCGACCGCACCCCGGCCTGCTCCAGCGCGATCCTGGCTGAACCGACACGGTTCATCTGACCGGCGCCGACACCCAGAATCGCCCGGTTGATCGTCACAACAATAGCATTAGACTTGACATGTTTACAAGCCATCCAAGCAAAAAACAACTCATCCAGATCCGCCTGTGTCGGTTGCAAAGCCGAAACAACCCGCCATCCGTCCATAGCCGACGACCCCAAATCTTCGTCCTGCAACAAAAATCCACCGCTTATTGACTTCAGCTTATAAGTCGGACCCGAAACAGGCACAACCGAGACAGACGCCGTCCTGACTCCGTTCTCACCGGCAACCCGTGTCCCGCTTCCCGCCTCCCGGCCCATGGCGAACAAACGCAGGTTCTTCTTTTCCGACAACAACCCTAAAGCTTCCCCATCGAAATCCGGCGCAATAATCACTTCATAGAACCGTTCCCGGATTTTTTCCGCCGTGGCCCCATCAATGGGACGATTGAAAGCAATAATCCCCCCATAGGCCGAAACCGGATCACAAGCCAAGGCCCGCTCATAAGTCTCAAAAACATAATCCCCCAGCGCCAGGCCGCAGGGATTGGTATGCTTGATGATAGCACAGGCACACGCGTCAAACTCATTGACCAGAGCCCAAGCCGCGTCCATATCGACCCAGTTGTTGTAGGAAAGCTCTTTTCCTTGTAATTGTTTGCCCCACACCAGCGCCCCTTCAAGCGCCCTCTCCGCATAAACCGCAGCCTGCTGAATAGGATTCTCTCCATACCGCAGCATCTGAATCTTGTCAGCCACAATCCGCAAAGTCGCGGGAAACCTGCTGTCATCAGTTTGCCCCCCGGCAACTCCGGCAACTCCGGCAACTCCGGCAGCCCCGGAACCCATACCGACATGGTCCCGGAAATACCCGGCCACCGCCGTATCATAAGCCGCCGTATGGGCAAACGCCCCCCAAGCCAGCTCCCGGCGCATATCGTCATCAACGTTGCCAAGCCGCAACGCCGTCAACACACTGTCATACTTATCCGGAGACACCACCACAACAACCCGGTCATGGTTCTTGGCTGCCGCCCGGATCATCGCCGGACCGCCGATATCAATATTCTCAATCGCATCGGCCCAAGTCGCCCCGGGCTTCGTAATCGTCGCCGCAAAAGGATACAGATTCACACAAACAAGATCAATCAAATCAATACTATTCTCTTGACACTGGCGCCGATGATCCTCCGTATCCATCGCCAAAATTCCGGCGTGAACCCGTGGATGCAGAGTCTTCACCCGGCCATCCAAGATCTCCGGAAATTCTGTCACGGCGCTTATGTAAAGAACATTAAGGCCGGACTCACTCAACACCCGAAACGTCCCCCCGGTGGACACCAGCTCGAAGCCAAGCTCAGCCAATCCCCGGGCAAACTCCACAAGACCCGTTTTATCAGAAACACTCAGAAGCGCCCTTCTGCTCATCCTTCATCCCCACTTTCATCTTCAGAGTATTTGTCATTGAACTTTCCCGACTTTACCGTCTTTCCCGACTTTACCGTCTTTCACGCCTCTCCTGTCTTTCCCGCCTCTACCATCTTTCACGCCTTCCCGCCTTTGCCGACTGTGCCAACTGTCCGCAAACCCTCCGAACCGCTTCCGGATAGGCTTGATGCTCCACCGCCAAGATGCGCTGAGACAATCGTTCCTCATCATCCCCCGCCAGCACAGGCACCTCACGCTGCAGAATCACCGGTCCCGTATCCATCCCCTCATCCACAAAATGCACTGTACATCCGCTGACCTGAACCCCAGCCTCCAACGCTTGCCTCTGAGCATGCAACCCGGGAAACCGCGGCAACAGGGACGGATGGATATTCAGAATCGGCACCCCAACACCCTTAATGAAATCCCCGCTCAACAGACGCATATACCCTGCCAGGGCCAGAAGCTGCGTACCCGTCTCCTTCACCCAATCAAGAATCTGCCCCTCCCTCTCAACCTGATCATCACAGACAAAAACCCGTGTCGGAACCCCGCCCCGGCAAGCACGCTCCAAGGCCTCAGCCCCGGGTTGATCAGACCCCAAGCCAACGAACGCCACCGGCAACTCTCCCAGCTGCCAAGCATCCAGCAGGGCCTGAAAATTACTTCCACGTCCCGAAGCCAACACCAGCAACCGAATCGGCAACATCTCCTCCTCCGAGTACACGCCTGATCCCTCCTCTCCATGAGCTCTCTATGAAGCCAACTCCTTAACCAAAACCACGCCGGGCTTCTTCGTAACTCTGCCGACACGCACAGGGGACTCCCCGCCCCGTCGCAATACATCAACAACCCGCCCCTCATCATCCTGATGAGCCACAATCACAAACCCGATACCCATATTAAAAATCCGAAACATCTCCGTCTCATCCACATCGCCCAGTTTTTGCAGCACATCAAAAACAGGCGGTCTCTCCCAGTTGCTCACCATAACCTCAGCCCCACACCCCTCCGGCAGTACACGGGGCAGATTCTCCATAAACCCGCCGCCGGTGATATGAACCATACCCGGAACAGCCACCTCCTCAAGCATGGCCAAAATCGGCTTCACATAGATACGGGTCGGAGCCAACAACACATCTCCCAAGGGCGCCGCCAACTCAGGAAACCGCGTCTCCCACGCATAACCTTCAAAAACCTTGCGCACCAAAGAAAATCCGTTGCTGTGCAACCCGGCAGAAGGCAACCCGATTAACACATCCCCCACCCGAACGTCCTCAGGGTTAATCATGCGATCCCGATTGACAACCCCCACAGCAAACCCCGCAATATCATACTCATCCGACCGGTAAAACCCGGGCATCTCAGCCATTTCACCACCGATGAGCGCACATCCGGCCAGCTCGCAGCCCGCCGCCATACCGCCCACAACAGCCGCCATCCGTTCCGGATTAAGCTTCCCCGTCGCCACATAATCCAGAAAAAACAGCGGTTCAGCCCCAAGCACCAAAACATCATTAACACACATCGCCACCGCATCGATGCCAATGGTATCATGCCTGTCCATCTCGAAAGCCAGCCGCAGCTTTGTCCCCACCCCATCGGTTCCCGACACAAGCACCGGATCAGGATACTTATCCACATCAAGGGCAAACAAACCTGCGAACCCGCCCAAACCGCTCAAGACCTCCGGTCGACGGGTCCGGGCAACAGCGGGTTTGATTTTGTCGACCGCCAAAGCCCCCGCCTCAATGTTAACCCCGGCATCTTCATATGTTATACCCATAATCTACCTCATTACTGTTATGCGCCGTCGGCGCTCAGTGCCTAACGCTTTGCGATGATTGGTTCATTCACACTTGAACAAGCGATCCCAAGCGCACGCGTTCTGCCAAAGCCTGGTCTTTGGCTTCCACCTCTGCCGCCATGTTATCTCTGTATTTAAGAAAGCTTCCACGCAGATCCTCATCAGAGGAAGCCAGGATTTGAACCGCCAGCAACGCGGCGTTGCGCGCACCTCCGATGCCTACCGTAGCCACAGGAACCCCAGGAGGCATTTGAACGATGGCATAGAGAGCGTCAAGACCCTGCAAAGCTCCGCTACTGATGGGCACACCGATAACCGGCAACACCGTCGCCGCCGCAATAACACCCGGCAAATGGGCCGCCATACCCGCCCCCGCGATAATAACTTTGCCGCCTCCTCTGTCGAAATCGCTAACCCAAGCCAAGGTTCTGGCCAAAGTTCTGTGAGCCGACGACACCTTAACTTCATAAGGCACGCCAAAAAACTCCAGGGTCTTCACCGCTTCCGTCATCACACCGATATCGGAATCACTGCCCATAACAATGCCCACTGTCGCCTGCTCACCCATATCTGTTCCCCTCCATTAATCCGCCTAAAAAAAGTACATACCGTCATTTTACCCGACAACGGGCCTGTGGTCAAACTCACATCATTCCGGCCGGAGGGGACAGGAGGCGGGCAGGAGGCAGCGTCATCTTGCTAACAGTCCCGATGATGATCAATGATGATAGGAAACCATGACCCCTGGTTCCGTTATAGTTTCGTATAGTCTGCCCAGAACCTAATTCGTTGGCTACTTCTTGCATAGGGCGACATTGAATAATAATACAAATGATTACTAATAACAACAGCATCTAAAAAAGTGGGGCTCGGTGTCGAGGGGTATTCGGTATTGATCATATACTGTTCTAACCCATTACCGGTTCTAAAGGAACCGCCAACATTGACAAGTGTATCAACATTAATTGTATTACTGAAATAAAAGGAATCGTAACTACCTGCGGCGGCGCTCATAATAAGAAAGAAGGTTCTACGATAGACAGGCTTGCCATCGAATACTGCCCCGGTCGCCCTCTCGGTGGACGTGTAATTCATTATCGGTCCTGTGGGGCCGATAATCCCGTTGTTTCCGGTCGGCCCGGTGTTGCCTATAACTCCAACCACACCCACAGGGCCTGTCGGACCGGTGGCCTCGGCACCGGTGGGACCTGTGGGGCCGGTTACCCCCTCCGCACCGGTAGGACCGGTGGGGCCGGTGGGCGCGGTTCCGGTGGGCCCGGTTGGACCGGTGATGCCTTGCTCCCCTTGGGGTCCCCGCTCTCCCTGGGGCCCCTGCTCTCCGTCGGAACCTTGGCATCCGGGGCCTCCTTCCGGGCCCATAGGACCTTCCGTCCCCGCCGGGCCGGCCGGCCCTATAGGTCCTTGGGGCCCGACAGTACCTTCCGATCCGGCCGGTCCTTCCGAACCAACCGGCCCCCGGGGTCCCATAGATCCCGGATCGCCTTTGGCGCCGATGGGCCCCATGGGTCCGGTCGGTCCCAGAGTACCTGTATTGCCTCTCGTCCCTTGGGGCCCTTGACACCCTGAATCTCCCTGGGGCCCTATATCTCCGCGAACACCCTGCGCACCCCGGGTTCCCTGTGATCCCATCAGCCCCAAAGGACCATCAGGACCGGGGCAGCCGGGGTCGCCTCTGCTTCCTTTCTCTCCCCTTGGCCCCATAGGACCACGAGGCCCCGTGGGTCCTGTTGATCCTTGAGCCCCTATCGGCCCTTGGGCCCCCTGTTCGCCTTTGGGATATATATTGCAATTGTTCGCCATGGTATTTTCTCCTTTAGTTTTATTTATTTTTAATTAATGATGGATGGTGATAATAAAGTTCTCAATTCGTCGCTTGTCGCTTTTTTGGTCTTGGTTCGCCCTGCAATATCTATACCTTCGTATAATCCACCCAGATCACTGCGTCAGTATTGACTCGATCATTCTGATAATAAGAGCGATAGCTCAAAATGCTGCTGCTGTCTATAAAGACAATGAGATAACGAACGTTTAAACTGCTATTGTGATAGGCATTATTTATCATTGTTTTCATAGTAGAAGTAAATTTGCAATACCCACCGACGTCGACTATTGTCTCGATATAGTTGGGAGTAGCGATGAGGGTGCCGTTAACTTCTACACCGGCGGCAGCGGTGATACTGAGTGAGAAGGTTTGCCGGTAAACAGGCTTGCCGTTATACATAGCCCCGGTAGCCGTCTCTGTGGTCGGATATGAGTTAAATGCGTCGGAACCTGTAGGTCCGGTATCTCCTGTGACCCCGGTGGGACCGGTGGGGCCGGTGGCTCCGGTGGCTCCGGCAGGGCCGGTGGGGCCCGTGTCTCCTGCTGTTCCGCGAGGACCGGTGGGGCCGGTGGCTCCGTCCGCTCCGGTGGGACCGGTGGGGCCGGTGTCGCCTGCTCCTATAGGCCCTGTGGGGCCGATGATACCCTGAACCCCTTGGGGTCCTGTGTCTCCTTGTGGGCCTTGGTCTCCTTGGGGACCCTGACAGCCCAAGGGGCCTTCCGGGCCCATGGGACCTTCTGTCCCGGCCGGGCCTTCCGGGCCCATGGGGCCTTGGGGGCCCACGGAACCGCTGGGACCGGTGACTCCTGCCGGACCTGCCGGGCCTTGAGGGCCCACAGAACCCAGGTCTCCTTTGGGCCCGATGGGGGCTGTTGCAAAACAACAGTCCCCCCAAAAAAGAAAAAGCGAGTTTGTAAAAAGCTCGCTTTTTGTTGTAGAATTGAGGTATGACAAACATCAATATACAACAAAAAAAGTATACCTTAG